>R04__coassemble_89_pt1 | contig 32135 bp, 18 predicted proteins | sample R04__metabat2_high_PE_018 | metagenome-assembled genome bin R04
ACTTTGCATCTTAAATGCAGATAACAGATAATATGAAGAAGATAGTAATACTCGCATGTTGTTGGATGATGATGTCGTTAGGACTCTTTGCCCAGCACATAAGCATAGAAGATGCACAGGAAGTTGCAGAAAGTTTTTTCTGCGCAAAGACAACAAGAAGTACGGCAAGTGTGGAACTCGCATATATAGCCGAATCACAGGACCAGACGGGAGAATCAGACTTATACGTGTTCAACAATAAATCGGGAGGATATGCCATAGTCTCCGCAGATGAAAGAGCGACTGATATCCTCGTAGGATACAGCAACGTCGGTAAGTTCTCCTATGAGAATGTTCCTGAGAACATGAAATGGTGGCTCAGTGAATATGTGCGCCAGATAGATTATCTCCGTGCCAATGTGAAGGAAACCGACAGAAAACGCAGTTTCCTCAAAGCATCGTCAACCAAGATAGTAGTTGCACCTCTCCTCGGAAACACCAAATGGAATCAGGAAGAACCATACAACCGCCTGACACCTCAGAACGGAAACGTAAAAGCCGCTACAGGATGTGTGGCAACTGCTATGGCACAAATCATGTACTATCACAAATGGCCTAAAGTGGGAGTAGGTCAGCACACCAATTCCAACGATGCGAGCCTCACGGTGGACTTCTCTCAGTCGGTATATCAGTGGGACAAAATGCGTGACACTTATGGCTCAACTTACACAGATGAAGAAGCCAACGCAGTGGCAAAACTGATGTACGACTGTGGAATAGCAGTTGATATGCAGTACGGACACGACGGATCAAGCAGTGGCGCATTCTCCGAGGATGTAGCACCTGCATTGAAGACATATTTCGATTACAGTACCGAAATAACCTATCTGGAGCGTAACAATTCCACAACAAATTGGGATGACATACTCATGGACGAACTCAATAACCTCCGACCGGTTTATTACAGCGGGTCAGATAAGGATGCAGGAGGTCACGCATTCGTGTGTGATGGATACGAAGACAAAGATGGAAAATACCTCTTCCATATCAACTGGGGATGGGGAGGTTCGTATGACGGATATTTCGTATCGAGTCTGTTGGATATGACATCTTCAATGAGTTTTAAGTATGACCAAGATATCACTTATAAGATACATGCTAACAGCAAGGTAAAGAGTGGTTCACTCTACTATAATATCCTCTCCGATGAATCAGCACAGGTTACTGCCCCAAACAGCAAAGATGAATACACCGGAACAATCAATATCCCTTCATCAGTAACTATAGACGGAAAGACATATTCAGTTGTAAGCATCAACTCCTATGCATTCGGAGGATGTACCGGACTTACCGAAGTCAGCATACCGACCTCTGTAAGGCAGATAAGTGGAAATATATTCTTCGGATGTAGCGGACTGAAGAATATCATCGTTAACTGGACCGACGATATCCCAGAGGTACCATTGCATTTTTGTGATGAAGATGCTTGGATTAACACCACACTTACAGTACCGGCAGGATATCTGGACAAATACTCCACCATTTTACCTTGGATGTGCTTCTGCCATATAAAGGACACAACTGGCAAATCAATCGATTATACAGCCTGGGAACCATTTGAAGGAGGTACAGGAACATATACATATACTGTGAATTACAGTACAGAAGATGAGAATCTCCCGATTTATATAAGCACTAACCAGGAAGATACCGACAAAGCCCGTCTTAGAATAGATAATTGGGGATATTTATACAGCAGCGGAGAAGGATTCCTGTTTATGAATTACGATAAGAGTACTCATAACTGTACCGTTCCGGCTCAGTATATAACAGATGTATCATATTACTTGGATGCAGATGCCGGAACCGTTGCTACAGAAGCATTCTATATTTCCGATATACCATCCTATGATAGTTCTTGTGATTACGATTCATATCCTTGTACCTATGAACCAGCTACAGGACTCTTTACTCTTAACGTGATATATTACACCCCTACCCAGACCTTTGGCAACGGAGTGGAAACGTTCAAGATGGATGGCGACTATAAAGATATGAGCGTGTCGATAGAATCTCCTTCTGCCATAAAGGAAAATACAGATATGTCGGCAACACAGAAATTCAATCTTACAGGAGGTGCTGACGTAGCCAAGTTCAAATACTCTCTTCAGGAAGGAAAACTCTCCTCCTCACAGATTAAGGCTGTTGCACAGGGAATTGCAGATGGCAGCATAGAATCGAAGACAAAGTCCAACGGAATGATGAACATGATTACCATTACCTATCCACAGCCAGGCAAATATACACTTGTCATTATTTCTGTCGATGCAGAAGATGCATACTATGGTCAGTATGTATCCTACGAAATAAATTATGTATATAGCAAACAGTGGAAATCAATAGCAAAGGGACGTTATACAGAGTCAGTCCTTTCTGATATGTTCAACGGATTCGATCAGTGCACCTACGAAGTAGAGTTGGAGCAGCACATCACCGAACCAGGCAGGATACGTATGAAAAACCCATACGGCACAAACTATCCTTACAACTCTGATGGCAGTTTTTCTACCACAACCACAGATACTTATATAGAAATCAATATCACCGACCCAGATGGCGTCTATATACCTATGGATCAGAGTATGAACATATCCATAGCAAGTTACGGAGATTGTCATATAGGTTCTTTGGCATCCTATTACATGGAGGAAGGAGAGGCATCTCTGGAAGATGTTAAGGCAAAAGGATATTGCGGTACATTGAAAGACGGATATATCACATTCCCTACGGTTACCATATCACAAGGCGAGGAGGCGGGTACTCTGCTCCTCAGACTGCCTAATTACTCTGATGGTTGGTACTATGCCGGACCAAAATTCCAACTCGACATCCGCGACTGGTATTACACAGGTTTGGAGGACTTAACAGTCTCTTCACAGAAAACTGCCCAATCCGGTGTGTATGATCTGTCGGGCAGAAAAGTTGCCGACTCACTCTCCGAGTCAACCCTGTCTTCAGGTGTTTATATCGTCAACGGAAAGAAGTATCTGAAAAGGTAGAAGTTAAGATAAACGCACTTTCAGATTGTTATAAATAGTGGTGGTTTTTGATATAAACTACCACTATTTACTTTCATTTTGTTAGGCAAAGTGTTAAAACATCATTTTTCTTCGAACTTCTTAAGGTTTTTTAGATAATTTTTTGTAAATTTGCACACTTTATGTAAAGAAACGAATGAGTGGAATAGTAATATTTATGTACGTTTGATACAGGGTAAAAAGTGTCAGTACGGAAAAATAGGCAATAAATACAAAAGAAAAAGCGATATTAAGTTATTTTATTTATTAATTTTTAAAACTTTAAAGAATGGGAAAAAAATTATGGTTGTTCATTACTTGTACGATGATTTCGGCAAGTATGGCATTCGCCCAGAAGACAGTAACCGGTACGGTTATTGAAGCAAAGACGGGCGAACCTGTAATTGGAGCTTCTGTTAGAGTTGACGACACATCAGTTGGTGCAGCAACCAATCTTGATGGTAAGTTCACTATTTCAAATGTTCCAAATTCAGCAAAGAATCTTCATGTATCTTATGTAGGTTTGAAGACTACGGTTGTTCCTGTTAAGGCAAACCAGACAATTTACATGGATGCAGAATCAAAAGCACTTGATGAAGTATTCGTTGTAGCATTCGGTACCGCTACAAAGGAGACATTCACCGGTTCTGCCACTGTTCTCGGTGCAGATGACTTGGAGAACACACTTTCTTCAAATGTTATCGATGCATTGAACGGTAAGGCAGCAGGTGTTCAGATGTTCACAGCATCTGGCCAGCCAGGTATCTCTTCTCCTACAATCCGCATCCGTGGTATCAGTTCTATCAACGCAGGCAATTCTCCTCTGATTATCCTTGACGGTGCACCTTATGATGGTGACCTCAACACAATCAATGCAGCAGATATCGAGTCAATGTCAGTTTTGAAGGACGCAGCATCAAACGCTCTTTATGGTAACCGTGGTGCTAACGGTGTGATCATGATCACAACAAAGAAAGCACAGTATGGTTCTGCAAAGATTTCCTTCGATGCTAAGTGGGGTGTAAACACTCGCTCAACCCGTCGTTACGAGACTATCAACGACCCTGCACAGTACTATGAAGTTTACTATCAGGGACTTTATAACTATGCAATCGCTAATGGTCAGACTCCAGAGGCAGCATATCAGTGGGCTAACAACAACCTCATCAGCGGTTCAAACGGTCTGCAGTACAATGTATATAATGTTCCTCAGGGACAGTATCTTATCGGTACAGACGGCAAGTTGAATCCAAATGCAACAATGGGTCGTCTGGCAACCGATTCTGATGGCAATCAGTATTGGCTCCAGGCAGACGACTGGGTAGATGCAGCATTCAAGAATGGTTTCCGTCAGGAATACAATGTTACTGTTACTCAGGCTACAAACAATTCTAATTTCTATGCATCATTCGGTTATCTGGATAACGAAGGTATCACCCTCAACTCAGACTACAAGCGTCTTACTGGTCGTTTGAAGGCTGATGTTCAACTTAAGGATTGGTTGAAGGTTGGTGGTAACATGTCATATACTCACTACAATGCAAACATGATGGATGAAGATGGAACCAGCAACTCTTCAGGCAATATCTTTGCTGTTGCTTCACAGATGGCTCCTATCTATCCTCTCTATATGCGCGATGCTAACGGCAATATCATGGTTGACAATAACGGTAACACACGTTATGACTATGGTGATAAGAAAAACGCAGGTCTCGAGCGTCCAGAATATACTTCTACCAACGCTGTTTCAGATGCTCTCCTCAACACAAGCGAAATGAACGGAAACGCATTCTCTGCTCTCGGTTTTGCAGAAATCCGTTTCCTCAAGGATTTCAAGTTCACTTCCAACAACTCTACTTCAGTTGACGAAGCACGTTCTACTTACGTAACAAACCCATTCTATGGAACTTATGCAAGTTCAAATGGTATTCTGAGTAAGTATCACACAAGAACAAATGCTTGGAACTTCCAGCAACTCCTTGAGTGGCATCACGAATTCGGTGCACACGATGTAAACGTACTCCTCGCTCACGAAAACTATCGCAGCAAGTACTACTATCTCTATGCAGGTAAGACTAACATGTTCGACCCAAGCAACACTGAGTTGGCTGGTGCTGTAACAGACGGTTCAAACAACTCTTATACTACCGACTACAACACAGAAGGTTGGATTGGTCGTGCACAGTACAACTACGACAAGAGATACTTCCTTATGGGTTCTTATCGTCGTGACGCTTCTTCTCGTTTCCACCCAGATCATCGTTGGGGTAACTTCTGGTCAGCATCTGCTGCATGGGATATCAGCAACGAGAAATGGTTCAAGGTAAGTTGGATTGACTTCCTCAAACTTAAGGCATCTTATGGTGAGAACGGTAACGATAATATCGGTAACTACCGCTACCTCAATACTTACGAAATCACTAACGGTTCAGGAAGTGTTGCTGCTGTTCCTTACCTCAAAGGTAATGAAGACATCACTTGGGAAACAGTTAAGAACTTCAACGTTGGTATCGACTTCGAACTCTTCAAGGGTCGTTTGAATGGTACATTCGAGTTCTTCTTCCGTAAGACTCAGGACATGCTCCTCTCATTCCCTCTTCCTCCAACACTTGGTTACACAAGTTACTATGCAAACGTTGGTGATATGAAGAACAAAGGTTTCGAACTCTCTCTCGATGGTGAGCCAGTTCGCACTAAGGACTTCTCATGGAAAATCTACGGAAACATCACTCTCTACAAGAACACAATTTCTTATCTCCCAGACGAGAGAAAGACTATGACTTGCGACGGTGCTGACGGTTATTCAAGCAGCAACTGGTTCTACGGAGAAGGTGAATATATGTACACTTGGCGTCTCCACCAGTATCTTGGTGTTGACGAGAAGGGTCTCTCAATGTGGCGTACAGCAGATCCTCAGGACAACCCTTACTATGATCCAGACGATGCATCTCACGGACCTGAGAAGGTATACTGGACTAACAAATATTCATCACTTGGAACAGAAGACTACTTCCTTTGCGGAACTGCTCAGCCAGATGCATACGGAGGTTTCGGTACATCATTCGAATTCAAGGGATTCGACTTCGGAATTGACTTCGGTTACCAACTCGGAGGTAAGGTTTATGACTCCGACTATGAGTCACTCATGTCAAACCCTAACTCTTCAAGCCACGGAAGCGCATTCCACGCTGACATCCTCAATGCATGGACTTCAACTAATCCATCTGATATCCCTGCATTCCAGTTCACAAGTTCAAGCGACCTCGCTTATTATGCAGGTTCTTCTTCCGACCGCTGGTTGGTTTCAGGTACTTACCTTGCAATCAACAAGATTACATTTGGATATACTCTCCCTGCAGTACTCTCTCGCAAGGCTGGTATCGACAAGTGCCGTGTTTATTTAGTTGCTGACAATGTAGGTCTTTGGTCAAAGCGTCGCGGTCTCGACCCACGCCAGTCAATCTCTGGATCAAGCACAAATGCTTACTATGCTCCAATGCGCAATGTCAGTGCCGGTATTACTCTTACATTCTAAAAAGAAAGGAAACTGATTATGAAAAAGATATCAAAATTATTATTGCTTGTAGCAGTCTCTGCTCCTCTTCTCACAGGATGTATCGACGAGACTACCCCTACAAACCTTGCAACTGAAACTCAGGTTCAGTCTTCTGAAAAGGCTACAGCCTCTATGCTGTGGTCTATGCCAGCACGTATCAACCAGTATCAGACAGTTTCAAGTTCTGCTTACGACTGGGGATATGGTTCTATTATGCACATGCGTGACGTTATGGGTGAAGAATATGTAGTATCATCTTCATCTTATGACTGGTACACTGCATGGGAATTCAACAGATACTTAGGCCAGGGATATATGTACGGTCAGACCATTTGGAACTTCTGCTGGCAGGTTATCCAGACTACCAACAAACTGATTGGTGCAGTCGATAAGGCTACAGCAACCGAGGGTCAGCTTGGTATGGCAAGTGCCGGACATGCTTTCCGTGCTATGTTCTATCTTGATTTTGCACGTATGTACGAATATCTTCCTACAGTAGGAACTGATCCTGTAAGCACTGATGCTCTCGTATGGAAGAAGAATGCTGATGGTTCAATCGACTCTACACGTACAACAGTAGATGTAACAGGCTATACTCTTCCTATCGTAACAGAAACTCTGACAGAGGAAGCAGCACGTTACAACCCACGTGTTACTCATGAAGAAATGGCTAAGTTCATCAAGGCCGACCTTGATACAGCCCTTATGTACATCGACAAGTTGGAGTATTCTGCAAAGACTCTCCCTCACAAGGCAGCAGTATATGGCTTCTATGCACGTTACTACATGTGGAACGAGGATTATGCAAATGCTCAGAAGTATGCACGTCTGGCTATCGATGCTGAAAGCCATACTCCACTCACAAGAACAGAATGGCTCGACAAGTCTTCAGGCTTCAACACATTGGCTACAAGTTCATGGATTATGGGTTCTTCTATGATTAAGGAAGACGATGTAGTTCAGAGCGGTATCCTCAACTGGACTTCATGGGTTTCCAACGAAGCAACTTACGGATATGCTTCCGCAGGTCCGTTGAGCATGATTTCTCCTTATATCTATGACCAGATCAACGATAACGACTTCCGTAAACTTTCTTGGAAAGCACCTGCAGGAACATATCTTTCAGGCAAGGAGTCTTATCTCGTGCCTAAGTCAACATTCGAGAAATGGCCTGACTATACTTCTATGAAGTTCCGTCCAGCATCAGGTAATATCGACGACTATGCAATCGGTTCAGCATCAGCATATCCACTTATGCGTGTTGAGGAAATGTACTTCATCGAGGCAGAGGCTGCTGCACAGCAGAATGCCGAGGATGGAAAGAAACTCCTTGAAGACTTCATGAAGAAATATCGTTTTGCACAGTACAAGTGTAAGGCCACTTCAAAAGAAGAAGTTATCGACGAAATCTTCCTTCAGAAGCGAGTTGAGTTCTGGGGTGAAGGTATCAACTTCTACGACTACAAGCGTCTGAACAAGGGTGTACACCGTTATTTCAATGGTACTAACTTTGCAGCCAGCGGTCAGTACAATGTAAGTGGACGTCCAGCTTGGATGAATTTCGTTGCAGTTCAGACAGAGGCTAACAACAATAAGGCATACGTAGGCTGGAACAACCCAGACCCTTCAGGATGCTACAAGACAGGAGTAGATTATTAATGATTAAACTGTAACAATTATGAAATCAATCAATAAAATAATGACTTTGATGCTTGCTGTCGCTGCTATGGCATTCACAGCATGTTCAGAGAAAGGTGCCGACTATGAGGCTGCATCCCTCCCAGAAGGTCAGCAGGCTTATTTCTCTAACACAGACGCTACAAGCATCCTTCTGAATGACGGACAGAATTCATTCACATACGATGTCTATCGTACAAATACAACTGGAGATTGTTCGGTGACTATTACAAAGACCACTAACGACAATATCTTCACTATTCCTTCTTCAGTAACATTCAAGGATGGCGAAAACAAGGCTTCTTTCCCTGTTACATTCGACTTCAGTTACTTCAAGGAGCATTCCGACACAGATATTCCTCTCTCAATTGCTCTTAACAGCGAGACCACAACTTATGGCAACAGCACTGCAAATATCAATGTGAAGTATGCACCTTGGAGCGAATGGTATAAGCCACTTGCAGATTGGAAAACAGCAGGTTATGCAGCAGGCGAATGGCCTCTTTCTTCTACCGAGAAAACAGGTACTTATACCTATTCACAGTTCTTCACTGGCGACGACGAAGGTATGCCAGTTTATTTCCGCAAATCACTTACTGATCCTACTAAAGCACAGTTCAAGTTTGGTGATGATAGTTGGGGATGGGGATATGGAATAGAATTCATTCTCGACGCAACAAAAGATGGCGACATCTACAAACTCGTTGTTCAGCCACAGTTCATAGGCTATGTTCACTCATCATACGGTGAAGTTTGGGTATGCGACGATGTAGAGTACTGGGTAGGCATACGTCAGAAATACACAGAGGAAGATGTCAATTACGACCTCTACCCATGTACTTACGATCCTGAGACAGGCACATTCACTCTCAACCTCGTTTATTATGTATCTGCTGGTTACTTTGGCGATGGCGAAGAAGTTTGTCTTCTCGACGGATTTGTTCGTAAGGACTATACCCTCGCAATGAGTTATGCCGGAGGTTATATCAATGGCAAGGATGCCGGAGCAATTGTAAATATGTCAATGGGAGCCGACGTTGCAATGTATCGTTATGCTATCGCATCAGGAGTCCTCTCAGAAGAAGAAGCAGCCGACATTGCTGACAAGATCTACAATGAGGAAATCACAGCAACAGAGAGCAGCGAATCAACACCAAAACTCTTCTCTCTTGCAGAAGATGGTGACTACACAGTTGTAGCAGTGCTCTATGACGACGAAAGCAACAAGGTAGGTACAGCATCCTACTCATTCACTTACCAGTATGTAGGTGGTGCAGAAGAGACATGGACTACCAAGTTCCTCGGCACTTACACTTATACACTGTATTTCGGAACCGACGAAGAACCATACGAGGACACTGGTCTTGAACTTGCAGTAAGCGATGAAAACGCAAACCGCTATATGATTAAGGGAGTGTTCTATGGTGTTGACTTCATCTTCGAAATGAACGAAGACAATACTCTCAGTTTCGAGAGTCAGTCAACAGGTTATCACCATCCTACATACGATGAAGACGTAATGGTAACCGACTACAACGAGTATGCAGGAACAACAAGTAATCCAAGTTACTATGATGAGGAGACATCAACATTCAACTTCTGTCTTGTCTATAACATCAGTTTAGGCCATTTTGCTTATGGCTACGAGACATTCCAGTTGACCGACTATGCCAACGCCAAGAGTTATCTCTCAGCACCAAAGGCAAAGGATTTCACTCCAAAAGCATGGCAACTCAACCAGATGGAGAACAAAGCCGCAAAGAAGTCAGCAGTTCTCAACATCAAGTCCAAGAGCCTCACCCAAAGTCAGGCACTCAACGGACTCCGTGTAAGAAAATAATCTTACATAGATAAAAATTACAGAAGAGTGGAGCAGCAAAGCCCCACTCTTTTTGTTTCCCTCCAAACTTTTTTCTGCCAAAAGAGTTGCAGATTAAAAAGTTTTGATTAAATTTGCGGTTGGAAAATGAGATAAAGAGATAGAGATGCAGGAAATTATTATTAACAGACTGAAGCAAGTAGCACATCAAGTGTTGCCTCAGAATGCACACATTTGGCTTTATGGTTCACAGGCCAGAGGAGAGGCTCATGCAGGTTCTGATTGGGACTTGCTGATTCTGCTTGATAAAGACAAAATAGTGCAAGATGATTTTGACAACATTTCTTTTCCATTAATTGAAACAGGATGGAGTCTTGGGATTGATGTCAGTCCTCAGATGTACACAAAAAACGATTGGACAGCACACTCATTTTTCCCATTCCAGCAAAATGTTGAACGAGATAAAATAGTACTTGTATGAGCCTTACAGACGAACAACGCAAAATCATTATTGAGTTGGAATTAGAGCGCTCAGATAATATGATGAGTCAGATTCCTGCACTACAAGAATTAGGGTATTGGGACACTGTGGCAAATAGGCTCTATTATGCATTATTCCATGCTGTTACAGCAATGTTTATATATGATGGACTTGACGTAAGCACCCATCGTGGTATGGTAAGAAACTTTGGTATCCACTATGTACAACAGGAGTGTTCTCAAGGGAAGAAGGAAGGCTTTACTCGCAACTTCAAACCCAGCGAGAATTGGCTGACTATAATTGCAAATACGATTCAACCATGGACACAATCATACCGATAAAAGACCAAACTATGGCATTGATAGGACATGTTAAATCATATATCGGAAAATAACATCCACTGTCATAATTAAAAAAGAATCAAATCTCATATACGCCACCCCACAAAGGTGGCTTTTTTGTTATCGCTCTCAAACTTTTTTCAGCCAAAAGAGTTGCAGAGTAAAAAGTTTCATCACCTTTGACGTTTTGTTAGACCTATTCTTTTCCTAAGCGAGATATATGGTATTTCAGGGCGGCACATATAGTTTTCTTGGATGGGATATATAGTCCTTTTTCACGAATTGGTCAATTGGTGAACGCGAATTGGTCAATTGGTGAACGCGAATTTGTCAATTGGTGAACGCGAATTGGTCAATTGGTGAACACGAATTGGTCAATTGGTGAACGCGAATTGGTCAATTGGTGAACGCGAATTGGTCAATTGGTGAACGTATGCCATATAGTATATTCTGTTGGGGGGTATGAGTTGGGGTTACGAGATATGGGATTTGAGATTGGAGATGATGCTTGTCTAAATCTTGATGCCTAACTGAAGGTTGAGGTCTTGTTTGGTGTCGGAGTTTATCATTTCGAGGTTGGTACCGATGGTGGATCGGTTGAAGTATTTGGTCATTCCCCATTTGGCTCTTACCCATACATTCTTGGTGATTGGCAGACTCATGGAAACGACGGCTCTGAGTCCGTGATAGTAATAGGATGCCATACCGAATGTATAGAGTAATCCTGATTCGTAGGAATAGACTCGTGAACCATAATCGTCGGTATTGAAGTATATTATTGATGCACTGAGGCTTTGTTTGTTGGTTCCTGAGTATAACCGAAGTATGGTTCCTGTCCACTTTCCGCTCTGGGAAATGGCAAATCCCTTTGTGGTTTCTCCTGATGGTGAGTGGTTGAAATTCTGTGTGATAGTTGTACGCAGGTTGAGGTGGGTGTTTATTTGTGAACTGACCTGGAACCGTATATTCTGGTTGGTATAGTAGGCTAACTGGGTGTAATCGATATCTTCCACAGTGTAGTCGAAGTCTTTTTGTTTTGACTTTATCCTGTAGCGCAGACTCATCGCAGTTGCGGTGGTTGGGGTGTAAATGAGGTTGACGAGTGCATCGTAGCCTTGAGAACTCTCGGAGATTTGGTATTTGAGATAGGGGAAATAGAAGAGGTCGAAATATGTATCTATTTTCACCTTTGATATCATAGTGGTGTTCCACCCAATGAAGAGTCCGCTTTCGTTCTGTGGTGTAGAGTTTTCACCGAATGACTTGCCATAGAGTGTGGCATAGGCGGCTTGGTAATAGCGTCCTATCAGTGTCAGCGAGTTGTAACTGTCGGGGCGGTATTGCAGGGTATTGATTGAGGCAAAATTGCTATTTCCATTGAGTGCGCTCTCTCCGGAGAATACAAATTTCCTGTTTCGGTAGGTATAGGAGAGTGAATAGGCGGAGAAATCCTGTCCTTTGGGGTAATAGTATTTATAGAGTGTTGATTTGGTATCGCATTTAGGCTGTAATTGGCGTGAGAGGTGGGAATGAATGGCGGTGAGTCCCATTCTGAGTCTGCCGCTAAAGGTTTCCCAACGAACATTGCCGCCAAAAGTAAAGTTGTCGGTATTGTTTTTCTTGCTTATCTCCAACATTGTGCGGTGCAGTCCATCAGTCTTGAAGGTGGAAATCATCCCAGAAGAGTCGCTGAGCAGTGTGGCGTCTTGGGATTTGAAGGATACGAATGCGGAGACATTGAGGTTGGGACGTATGGCAATGGTTGTTGCTGCTCCACGGAAGAAATTATTCTCTGACAGTGATGAATGTTTTGTGATACCCTTATCGAGGCTTTGTATTGATGATAGTGACATTAGTTTGCCGAAACTTGTTGAAGTATTTACCACGAGTCCGTGTCCGAAACTGATGCGGTAATCGCCCAAAGCCAATACTTTCAGCGGCCCTAATTTGCGGAGCATGAGATAGGCGGAGAAGTAGTCAAATTCTTTCTCTCCAGCATCTTTCTCTATTTGGAGTCCGGCATCCAATTGGTTGAGTGAGGAGAAGGAGTATCGCAGTGAACGATAATACTTGTCGCCTTGATATTCTTTGTTGGGATTCTGAAGCAGGATACTGTCGGCTACATCCTGGTAACCTGCTTTGGTATAGAATGGGATATCTGTGCGGAGTATGACTTCATTCTTGGAATATCTCAGCAACTTACCGAGGGTATTTCTGTCTTTATCGTGCCTCTCTGCCTCACCACAATAACAAAAGAGCATCAGACGGAAACGTGTGGCCTGGTCAAGGCTGTTGATAAGCATCAGTTCTCCTAACGACAGGACAGGACTGTTCTTGCTTACATAATTGAGAATATCCTCAATCTGGGTCTCGTTGAGGAAGGGGAGCATTGAGAGTTGTTCCTTGGTAATGGTGTTGATATTGAATGGGTGGTCATGAATTTCCTGCAGTTCGAGCAATAACTGATTGGTTTCTATCTCACCTTCATAGATTCCTGAATAGTCATCGGAAATGATATCGGTATAGAATTGTTCAACGAATTCTTCCCAAGTAAAGGTAGAGGTTTCCTGGGCACATACCGTAGATGTGGTGAAAAGGAGAGCAGACAAGAGCCAGAGAAATTGATAATTATTCCTCATAACCCTAATAACTCTTGAACCCGGTTCCTGAGCCCGTCGAAGGATGAACTCTTGAACCCTCATAACCTTCAGAACCATCTTTATCGCCCTATCAGATGGTATCTTGCTCCGCCTAATACACTTACTATTCCCTTCATTTCCATATTGAATAAGTGCATACTGACATTGCTGTATTCCAACCCTGTATTGATGACAATATTGTTAATCTGTAGGTCATTATTCTTGCTAAGCAGATTGACTATTGTCTGTTCCTCGGGTGAGAGGTCAGGAAAGAGGTGAAGTTGACCATGCATAGAGTCCTTGTCTTTCTGGTCTTTGAGAGGATTTTCCCACATCATAGCATCGATCAAGTCTTCGGCATTTTGGATTACCACGGCTTTTTGGCTTTTTATCAAATTGTTGCACCCTTCGCTATATTGGTCATATACCCTACCGGGGAATGCAAATACATCACGATGGTAAGACGATGCGATATCAGCGGTAATGAGCGATCCCCCCTTGCTGGCGCTTTCCACCACAATCGTGGCATCCGACATTCCAGCAACAATACGGTTACGGCGAACGAAATTAATCCTCTCAGGAGTTGTCCCACTCACATATTCGGTAAGCAGTCCTCCTTGCTGAATCATCTCAATAGCCGTATTCCTATGCGATGCAGGATAGATGCGGTCGAGTCCGTGAGCCAACACTCCCACCGTTTCCATCCCATTGGTTAAGGCGGCTTTATGGGCATTGATGTCGGTACCATATGCAAGTCCGCTCACGATAACGATGTCTTTATAGTATCTTTGCAGGTCAGAGATAAAAGCATTACATATATCGCGTCCATACTGAGTGCATTTCCTTGTACCTACCACTGCTATTATCTTCGCCTTATTGAGATTGGCATTGCCGAGATAGTAGAGTACAACGGGTGCATCCTCACATTCCCTGAGTCTGGCTGGATACTGTTTGTCAATATAGCAATAAACATTTATTTTCTTGCGGGAGATAAATTCCATTTCTGCTTCAGCCCTTTTGAGTGCCTCATCAGCATAGTGGAAAGCATTCTCTGCCCTTGTAGTTATGTCGGGGATAATAGATTTTAGGTCGTTGCGATGGTCGAAGAGGATTGAGGCAGATCCTGCACGCTCTACGAGCCGCTTCATGTCCATCAGACTTAGATGGGGCAATTGAGTTAATGCTATTGAACTGAGGGTTTCGTTCATATCTCGTGGGTTGTGATGAGGTTGATGAGTCGTTCTACGGCTTCTTCTTCAGGGATATTCTTCTCAACGCACTGGGTGTGATAATAGAGACTGACTTTCCCTTTTGCTGCTCCTACATAGCCGTAATCGGCATCTGCCATCTCGCCAGGGCCGTTTACTATGCACCCCATCACGGCTACTTTCAGCGAGGAGAGTCGTTTGGCGGTAACTGCATCCTGACTGTTGATGAGATTGGTGACTGCCTGGCGTACTTGGTTGGTGGCGAGTTGGAGGTTATAGAGAGTCCTGCCACATCCCGGACAGGAGATAAATTCGGGATGGGAGATACGAGCACGTGCTGCCTGGAGTATACCATAGGCTACAGGTATTTCTTTCTCTGGTTCTTCGCTGAGGCTGACGCGTATGGTGTCGCCTATTCCATCGAGCAGCAGACTACCTATTCCTACTGCGGACTTGAGCCTGCCATCTTCTCCTTCACCGGCTTCGGTGACTCCGAGATGGAGCGGATATGCCATACCTTCGCTGTCCATCTGACGGACAAGCAATCGGACGGACTCTACCATAGTGACTGTGTTGCTGGCTTTGATACTTACTACCACTTGGTCGAACTTATGGCGCTGACAGACGCGAAGAAATTCCATACAACTCTCCACTATCCCCTCTGGGGTATCACCATAGCGACTCATAATGCGGTCGGAGAGGGAGCCGTGGTTGACTCCTATTCGGATAGCGGTGTGGTGTTCTTTGCATATATGCAGGAACTGGAGGAACCGCTGTTCGAGACGCTGGAGTTCCTGAGCATATTCTTCGTCGGTATATTCGAGATGAAGGAACTTACGTGCCGGATCAACGTAATTGCCTGGGTTGATGCGTACCTTATCGGCATAGAGGGCTGCTATATCGGCTACACGGGGATTGAAATGGACGTCGGCTATGATTGGCACATCATACCCTTGACTGACGAGTCCCGCCTTGATGTCCTTGAGATTGAGAGCTTCCCGTTCGCCTTGGGTGGTGAGGCGTACATATTCTCCTCCAGCATCCACTATGCGTTTTATCTGGGTTATACAGGCTTCTGTATCGGTGGTTGGTGCAGTGGTCATGGACTGCACTCTTATGGGATTGTCACCTCCCATTGGGAGGTTGCCTATCATTACTTCGTTTGTCTTGCGGCGCATATTTTTGCGGTTTTATGGTTATGGCACAATTAAATTGTGCCTGTATAGACACTGTTGCGGTTTTTGCGGTTTAGTGGCGGCGGCGGGTGGCTATGGGGTAGCCGAGGTCTTTGCGGTATTTTGCCACAGTGCGACGGGTGATGTTGATGCCTTGCTGGTTGAGGAGCCGGACGAGGTCGTCGTCGGTAAGGGGATGCTGTGGGGATTCGTTTTGGATGAGCGCATTGATATTTTCTTTTACGTGAATGCCTACAACTGGCTTTCCTTCTTTGCTGAGTCGTGTGCGTGGGAAGAAAATGGACAGGGGCCATACTGTGCCGTCAATAAGACAGTACTTACTCTGTCGTACTCGTGAGATGGTAGAGATGTCGTATCCTGCGGCTTCGGCAACTTGTGCTAAGGTGAGAGGATGGAGTTGGGCGGTATCGCCTGAGAGGATGAAGTCGCGCTGACGGTCGATGATGACGTCCATTACCTTGGTGAGGGTTTGGTGACGCATATCGAGGGCTTCGATGAAGGCTCGGGCTTCACGGATTTTTTTGCGGGTAAACGTATATGCCTCTCTGGTGTGGTGGTTCATCTTGCCTTGGTGGTTCTGGTACGATTGGAGCCTGAGGAGGGAGTCGGAATTGACCTCTATCTGTGGCAGTTGGGAGTCGTTGATGACGTAGGTGATTGTCCCGTCGGCAGCAGTCTCGATGATAACGTCGGGTATGGTGGTCTGAACCCTGTCGGAGGCACTTTCGTTGAGTGATGCCCCCGGTGATGGGTTAAGTCGAGTGATAAGGTGTGCTGCCTCTGCCACTTCGTCGGTGGAAAGGTGAAGACGTTTGGCTATATATGGGATTTTGTTGGCGATAAATGAGTCATAGAACTTGTGGACTATGATTTTTGCTATATCGGCCTGACGGCCTGACGGTTGGGAGTCGCGGCATAGTTGTATGAGGAGGCACTCCTGCAGTGATGTGGCGCCTATGCCAGGTGGATCGAACTGCTGCAATATGGAGAGTGCCTCTGCCAGTTCGTCTGTAGTGGTCTCGATATTGTAACTGATGAGCAGTTCGTCGGCTATGCGCTGGAGCGAACGATCAAGAAATCCTTGGTCGTTGAGCGATCCGATGAGATAGACAATGAGTTGGCGCTGATGGTCGGTGACATCGTATTCGGATATCTGAGCCACAAGGTCATCGAAAAGACTGGACTCTTCCTTGCCGTCAGGCACATACCCAGTTCCACCATCACCCGAATAAGACGATTGCCATGTGTCGTAGTCATCGTCGTCGAAATAATCGTGAGAGTAGTTGTCGTTTTCGTTCTCGTTTTCGTCTCTACCCTCTAACCTCTCATCTCTTCCTTCGATTAACTCAGGATCCACCTCTCGCCTCTCATCTCTCGCCTCTTCAATAGCCACATTGTCGATTATTTCATTCCTTACTTTTTGCTCCAGCTCCATGATAGGCATCTCAAGCAGCCTGACATAGGTAATCTGCTGTGGCGACAAGCGTTGTACCTGTCGCTGTACCTGAGTCTGTGTCAGTCGTTGGGGCATATGATGAGGGTTCTGAGGGTTATGAAGGTTCTGAAGGAAATGAGAAATTCAAATTCAGGATCGTCGGTTGGCCTGGAGGAGCATAAGGATATAATAGAACAATGTCCCAAGCGAACTCAAGGCTGCTGCTACATAAGTATAGGCTGCTGCATGTAGTGCATCCTTAGCCGCATCGAGGGTGGTACTGTCGGTATATCCCCTGTTATTGAGCCACTCAACGGCCCTCTGGCTTGCGTTAACCTCAACAGGGAGGGTGACAAAGGCAAAGAGTGTTGTGAGGCTGAAGAGTATGACGCCAATGGTGAGAACGATAGTGTTGCCAGTACATGACACCATAATCATCCCTCCGAGAAGTACCCATTGCATCCATTTGCTTGCAAAGCTGACCGTAGGTACCAACTTAGAACGCAGTTCGAGCGGTCCGTAAGCCACAGCATGCTGTACAGCGTGGCCGCACTCGTGGGCTGCCACTGCCTCTGCCATAATAGAATTGCTGTTATAGACATCCTCACTCAAGTTTATCTGATGGGTGGTGGGGTCGTAATGGTCGGTAAGATGTCCTGCAATGGAAACTACCTGTACATCGGTGATGCCGTGATCAGCCAACATACGTTCTGCCACCTCACGTCCAGTAAGTCCACGAAATCCGAGAACCTTGGAGTATTTCTCGAACTTACGCTTCAGGTTCCACTGCACAAACCAACACAATGCCGCAGAACCGATAAAGACTATCCAATAGACAGCAGAACTATTCTGTAGCAAAAAATCTAATCCAGTATCGTAATAATCCATATGGAAAATTAAAAAACAAGAATTCAAAATTTAAAATTAAGAATTGATTATTAAGTCCCCCTTGAGGAGAGGATTTAGGAGAGGCTATCAGAGAGCAAAGTTGCTTTTGATTTTTTCCTCAATAACACCTTTTGTTGTGGCACCAACAAACTTATCAACGACCTGTCCGTCTTTGATGAAAAAGAGAGTAGGTACATTTCTCACACCAAACTGAGCGGTGAGTTCATCGTTTTCCTCCACATCGACCTTGCCGATAATGAGTTTACCCTCATACTCTGCAGCGAGTTCCTCCAATATAGGGGCGATACTCCTGCATGGTACACACCATGTTGCCCAGAAATCAAGAATGACAGGTGTTCCCTGAGCAATCACTGACCCATAGTTAGAATCATTAATTTCCATAAAATTGAATGTTTATATATTAAAAATATCTTTTCCCGACAAAGGTAGCAAAAAAAAATGTCCTGACAAATTTTTTTGCTACCTGCACGTGCATTTTAGCCCAAATCGGTCATTAGGGTGATCGGGTGGGATTGGCACAATTAAATTGTGCCAGTATAGACGCTTCAGGGTGTTTACAAATTCAGGATGTTCTTAATGACCGATTTGGGTTTATTTCACCATATATTTCTTTCCGTCCTGGATTACTATTCCTTTGTAGTTGCTGCCAACTTGTTGGCCAGTGAGGCTGTAGATATTGGTTCCTGAGCCAGCCGAAGGATGAACTGAGCCACTTGAACTCCCAGACTCCTGAGCCCCTACGGACTCAATCCCCACTGGGTTTTCTCCGTCGTTGGAGAGGAATACTTGTGATACCATTATTGATTTGCCGCCAGTAGAGAACCCTACTGTGGAAATATGCTGGAGGTCTAATTGATCGGCAATTTCTTTCAGATTAACGGCTACATGCTTGCTGCCTTTCATTTCTACCGAATAACATCCTGCCTTGGCATTGGTAGCATCATAGATTCGGAGTTCGGCTGAGGATGATGGCTGTTTTTTCAGGTCAACAACGAGATAGTTGTACTGGCTTATGTCGATAGGCTGATGATAGAACCAACCAGCCACACCACCATTAGCAGATGTAATTGATGCTACTGCTGCTGTTACAGCTGCGCTGCCTTGCAGGAGTATGGATGGGTCAACAGCAGTCTTGGTCATTGGGAACACACCATCCTCAGGCAGTTCTGAGGGTTCTGAGGGTTCTGAAGGGTTCTGAAGGCATTTCAGCATTCGTTCACCATAACGCTTTCCTATCATCCTGTACCCTTCGGCTGTGAAATGGAGTCCGTCTCCACGTTGAGGACAGTCGGCAGAGGATATGACATATGAATTAGGAATGACGGTAGGAAGTTTGGCTATTACTGCGTTGTGACTCCAGCAAGAACCTCCTACAGCCTGACTCACTGTCTCACCTGCAAGCAGAGGTGTATCTTCAGCATTGAGTCCGAGGTCGGCAAGCAGACAGTTGTATATGTACTTGACCTTATATATCCAATCAGCCTGCCCGTTGTTGGTCTCTCCCTGATGGAGGAGAAATCCCTTTATGACTCCATATTTCTGTGCTTCGAGTGCACACTCAAGTAGGCGTTGGTATGGTTCGTTGTCGTATGCGGACATATAAGACCTAAACCAGTCCTGTTCCTGTGAGAGTTTCTTGTTGGGGTAGTTTACCGAGTGGAACTTGTCAAGATATTCTATTGCAGTACCACCTATTGCTACATTGATTACTCCGACTGTTACATCTTCTGGCAGGTTGTCGGTGAGTGTACGACCGAACCAATCGACAGGAGTAAGACCAGTGCCTTGGCGACAGAGTGGCGGAATGGCAGTATACCACTGATATTTAGTGCGCTGAGGTGATGTGAAATCAACTGCTGCCATCATCTTGAATCGTGGACTAATACCAGTCTTATCTACATCTTCCGGAGTGGCATTACCCTCCATATTTGACTGTCCGAAGCAGAGGAATACATAGAAATTAGGATCCTGAGTGATTATGGGGTTCTTTCCGTCGTTGCTGAAGTACATGCTTGATATTTTCAATGCTGACGTACCATTGGAGGTGAATCCAATCATATAGATTTTCGACATATCCACAATGCTTTGATTCTGCAGATCTATGACTGCTTCCTTGCCGCTTATTGCTTGTTCGTAAGGGGTTACAGTGCAATAATCCTTTCCGTAGAAACGAATAGACGGAGAACAAGAAGGTGTTTCTGCGAATTTCACTACAAGGTATTTGTATGCTGATGCGTCAAGACCTTTCCCGAAATGCCATCCACCAAATCCGTATGCGCCAGTCTGGAGAATGGCTGTACCACTCTTTTCACTGTATTCTCCTGTATAGTAGAATGAAGGATTTACTACGTCTGCACTGAAAGAGAACATTGACACATTGACTTCAAACGGCACTGACTTGATGTTGCCTTGTGCATCTGTAAATGTGGCAGTGACGGTGGTCTTACCCTCTTTCTGCAGGGCTGTGATGGTACGTCCTTCAATGGAGATAAGACTGCTGTCGTATCCAGAGAACTGACAAGCTGTCGTTATGTAATGCGAGTTACCTTCTGTATCAGTGCACAGAATATCAAATCCACGTGAAGAAGCACAGCACATATTGACATCAGCAGCGCTGAGGGTCTGAATAGTGAACTGATTGCTGTTGTTATATTTCTGCAACAGTGGCAGCATCACCTCAGCATAGCGTGTGCCGAGCATTCTGTATCCTTCGGCAGAGAAATGGATATAACCATTTTGATCGGCCTCATAGACAGCCGGACATCCGGCAGATGAGACCACATGGGCATTCTCTATCACATGCGGGATGGTCTGGATGGCTGCGTTGTGGGCTGCACAGTTGCCTTGTGCATCCTCTCCAACTACTTCTCCAACAAGGAGCGGAACATCAACAGGATTGAGTCCGAGGTCGTTGATGAGGTCAAGATAGACTTTCTTAACCTTGTTGGTCCAGTTTCTGTCGCCCATATTCGACTCTCCCTGATGTAGCAGAATACCTTTTATCACACCTTTGGTCTGAGCCCTCTTGGCACAAGTGAGCATTCGTACGTAGGGCTTATTGTCGTATTGGCTCATGCGTGAGGTAAACCAACTTTCATAGGTTGACAAGTCGGAACCATCGTAGTTTTTGTCTAAATGTTCTATCTTACATCCTGCGACTGCTATGTTGATTATTCCAACGGATATACTGTCGGGCAGTCCAGCCACCATAGTGCGACCGAAATAATCACAAGGTGATAGCCCCGTACCTGGTCGGCAGAGTGGCGGAATGGCTGTGTACCACTGGTACTTGGTACGTTTAGGTGATGTGAATGGCACTGCTGCCATCATCTTGAATCTCGTGTCAATATCAGTCTTGTCCTGTGCCTCGGGAGTTGCCTGTCCTTCCATGTTAGATTGCCCAAGAGCAAGGTAGATGTGGAAATTAGGGTCTTGAGCGAAACAGGCATCCGTCGACAGGCTCAGGAACCAAATGGGTACGAAAACGATAATGAAAACGATAACTTTCTTCATAATTGGTTGTATAGTTTAGATGTTAATATGCTGAATCTAACAATAGTTTCAGGTTCCATTTAGAATTGTCGGTAGAGAAATCAAAAGTAGCAAGTGCTGGAGTGCAGTCGCCTGCCGAAACAAGTGCTACAGTGCCTTTGATGTCAATACCTTCATATTTCTGTTGTTTAGGAACGATGCGGTAAGTGCCATCGGTGAGTTGGTCGATTCTCCACATCTGTGCAGTTGCACCAGTATATTTTGGAACTGTAATCACCTGTGCGTCAGGAGTGACTGCAAGTGCTCTGTCGGTTCCGGCAATGAGGATTTTGTAGTACGGACCTCCAAGATAGCCTGCTGAGTCAGGTATGGCTGTGATTTGCCATTTCTGGTGAGGACGTGCCATATAGTCACCCATACGAGCCCATATAGTTTCCTTTGGCCATGTGTCCCATACATCAATCAGCCGTTGCTGCTGAATTGGTTTGAGCGGTTGTTGTGCTGCTGCTCCGCCACCAAAGCCGAAGAACCCGCGACGAGGAGTGTCAAGACGTACGAAATCAACTGACAATTCGAGCGAATAGCCTCTGCGTTCTGATTCTATCTCATAAGTACCTTCACGGAGAAGTTCACCAGCAACTGGCCATCCGTTTTTCCATAGCAGTGGACGTATGCCGAGAGTACTTCTGCCTCCTTGGTCGAAATCTGCTTCGAAATGGCATGACATTTTTTCTACTCCCTCTTCTATGATTGTTCTGCCAAAATGACCAGGACCAGCAAGACGTTCGCTGGCATTGATAACCATCTTGCCACCTCCCTGAATCATATCGCGACCTACATTATCGAGATATGGTCCGGTGACCTTGCGAGAACGACCTACAACGATATTGTATGTGGAATTCACTCCGTCGCAGCAAGTGCCGTGTGTACCTAACAGATAATACCAACCGTCACGATAGATAAGGTCAGTAGCCTCACAGTCAATGGCTATGTCCTTGGCTTTATTGCCTTTTACTCTCTCTCCCGTCTTAGGATCAAGTTCGACAAGACGAATGAAACCGAAATAAGTGCCGTAAGTAAGCCACAGGCGTCCGTCGGTTGGGTCGAGAAGCAATCCAGCATCGATGGCGTCGCAATCTTCATCAACTTCGGAAGATGCTACTTCTATGGCATCAGTATATTTGAAGTCGGGAGACTGTGGGTCAAGAGTTTTATTCCACATGGTAAGTACTTTACCTGCATGGCCACCACCCAAACCACCACCAGTGGCGCTGTATGCTACCAAATATCTGTCACCTATCTTCAGACAATCAGGTGCTGCACCTCCACCAGGGCGTACTGCACCACTGTGCCAACTCCATCCATCTTCGGAAATAAGTCCTCCACCACCAGTACCAAAGGTGTAATACTTTCCATCACATTCTGCAATAGTAGATGGGTCGTGGATAAACGGTGTTCCTATCTGTGCCTTTAATTCTGCTGTAAACAGAGAACTAACTGTGCATAAAATTAATGCTATCTTTTTCATATTTGTTTCGTTTTTAGTGTTTTTATTGCAAACTTATTGTCACATTCTTTACTGGTGTACCATCTTCGTTGATAAACCTAAGACAGAAATCGCTCATACCATGACCATTGATAACGGCACCCTTAATGATGTTCTGTCCCTTTTTAAGAGTGAGACGAGGAGACATACAGTCGTCCTTAACCATTCGTCGGTCGCCTGAGAGGATTACTGCCTCTTCACCATTAAGCCACCACAAAGATGCAGAATTGGAGCCTACAGCCATTCTTACATTAGGAATATACTCGTCGCAGTTGATGATAGTAGTTGCCCAGAAAATGACTCCATAAACGGTAAGTTTTCGTTCTGATGCAAAACGGAAGAGTTTTACATTGAACAGTTTACTATCGAGTGCATGCCAAGTGAGTTCCTGATCTCCTATCTTTGCTTTGTCACCATCGGCAGGAACTTTGTCGAATGGTACTGGCACATTTTCCTTGAAAGCATCTCTTATGTAACTATCTACAAACACAATATTGGAACGGTTTGGTTTGTTGAATGGTTCCAATAACATCCATCTGCGAATAAACCCATCCTCATCTGGAGTCACCTGCTTGGATGAAGCAGGTGTGAAATAATTAGATGTTTGGGCAAAACAGGCGAAGGCCTGTATGAAAATGATAACGAAAATGATAACTTTTTTCATTGCAATATTATTTTTGAATTTCTTAAACTTCGGGTCCTGAGTTAGTCGAAGGATGAACTCTTGAACTCTTGAATCTTTGAACTCTTGAACTTCTCGTCAGTTTCCCCATCCCCAGAAGCCGCGTTGTGGCTGAGTTTCTTCTTTTGGAGGGAAGTTATTTTCGATAACACGGTAATTGCCACTCAGGTGCATAAAGGCGAAAAGGCGCAGCAATCCGTCGTAGTATTCATCAAAGAACCCATCCTCAAGCGGAGCGTGAGGAGTGTCCCAAAGTTGCTGAACAAACTCTTTGCTCTTTGCGTGAGTGCAGCATAGGGATACGGCTGCTGATGTGGCAACGAGTCCCATAGAGTGGCGCAGTGCCTTAGGGAACGAACCTGCACGCAGGGTGTCTTGTGGGGTTGAGCCATCAACATTGTATTGGTCAACAAATGTCTTTAATCCTTTACTATAAAGGAAATTCTGTATAGTGTTACCATATTGTTGTTGCCATTCTCTGTCGGCACACGACCAAGAATAGTCGAGTGCTATGTTCATAGGTACTCTCCACGAGTCGTAACGGAATGCTCCCGGACTGCCGAAAAAGCCCCGGATAGGTGAGCCATCAAAATTATTGGTATCAGGGTTGAGACCTGTCTCGGGATTGATACTCTTGTGGAGATATTCACGGCTCTTCTCTGCACATTGTTTCCAGAAATTAGAACGGCCGTCGTAGAGCCACTTAGCCCATACTTCATAGAAGGCAGGAAGATGGTAGGATGGGTCGGTATATGTGCTGCCTGGAGTGAAGGTGATGAGTTGGGTGTTGAGGTCAATGAGTGTTCCTGTTCGGTCCATACCTGCTTTTGCCATGGATTGGTTGATGATATACTGTGCCTCAGCGAGGTAGTTAATTCCCGTGTCGTTACCCCAACGGTTGGAGGCGAAGATGAGGGATGTGATATAGTAGAGTTCTCCGTCGGATGCAGGACCTTGTGAGTTGCGTGTACCATCGGTTTTGCAGGTCCATGCGAAATATCCTTTATTTATTCCGTCTTGTTGTTGCATATACTTCTTGCACCAGCGCCACAGACGGTCGAATATGTCTTTACGGTCGAACTGTACGGCAATCATCATTCCATACGACATTCCCTCTGTACGTACGTCCTTATTCTTGATGTCGGAGATATATGCCATTGAATCTCCGACTTCGAAATAGCATTTGTGAGGACCGGAGAAGACTTCGTCGAAGACGCTTTGCAGTTTGTCGGCGACTTCTTTCTCGCTGTAGCCCAGTTCAAGGAAATAATTGCGGTACTTTCCTGTCTCAAAACCACCTTGGGTGTATGGTGTGGTGTCGAAGGAAATCCAATCAACTTCAAGGTTGGAGGTACTCTTGAGTGTGGCGGTTATGTTGTTGATTCCTTTAGGTGAGTTGGTTACGGGTACGCTGACAATCTTCCAATCTTTTGTGGATGGTATCTTTACTGATGCGATAGCTTTAGGGGCAAGGATTTCAAGAGTTCCACCTTTTGGTGCACGTACCATAACATTTACGGACTCAACACCATCCTTGAAATCTACGGTATTGAAGGTTACCGATGCTCCCTTCTTTGGGAATACGGTCTTCCAACCTTCGAAGTAATTGGTGGTGTCGAGATATTCTATATGTGCTCCTCCTGCTATTGATGTGTAGCGGTCGATTTGCAACTGAGAATGTGCATCGGCTACTCCCACTCCTCTCAGGGTAGGGTGTACCATCTGGATCGTTCCGTCGGGATTGAAGAAGAGTGAGTCGATACATGCCGAGCGGTTCTTGTCGAAATGAGGGGAATAGGAGTTGTGGTGATAGAAAATGTACCACTGGTCTTTGAAATTGATAATTGAGTGGTGGTTGGTCCAGCATCCATTGGAATGTTCTTCAAAGAACACGCCTTTGAATTCGTATGGTCCGAACACATTCTTTGCCATACAATAGGCAAGCACTTCGGTGTTCTCCCGAGCCCATGGGAATGTCATATAATAGTATTCTCCACGTTTGAAGAGATATGGCCCTTCGATAAGTCCTTTGGTAGGGGTATTCTCGACGGTATGACGTTCTCCACTCAGTGTCATCCAGTCGTCGTTGAGTTTGGCAATAACAAATCCTCTCTGTGGCCATACCAAGTAGCCTGTGCCATCATCATCTACGAAAATACAGGGGTCGATACCAGCAGGACCATCAATCGGTTGGCGCATTGCTCTGAACGGACCTTCGGGTTTGTTGGCTATAGCAACACCAATTCGGTAGCCTCCAAATCGCTGTCCTTCACTCACTTTCTGAAGTGCAGGGTAATAGAAATAATACCTGCCATTATGTTCTTTACAATCTGGTGCCCACATGGAATAGGATTTGTTGTTTATCCATTCTGCACTGTTCTGTGTGAGGATTACTCCATGGTCTTTCCAATTGACGAGGTCGGAAGATGAGAATACATGATAGTCTGCCATACAGAACCAGTCTTTCCGCGCATAATCGTCGGGGGCTGGAATGTCGTGGGATGGATAGACATAGACCTTGTCACCAACAACCAAAGCAGATGGGTCGGCTGAAAACTGGTCACGGATAATGGGGTTTTGGGCAAAGCAGGCAAATGCCTGTGCTAAAACGATAACTGAAACGATAACTTTTTTCATTAGGCGAGATTATTTTTGAATTATTTTACTATTATCATCTGTAAATGCTTATTTTTATACACTCCTACGAATCCTCCTCGTGGCAGTACCGATATAGAGGCTGGCAGTTGGTTTTGGAGTGCCTTGGGGAGCGACAGTTCAGATTTGCCGTTCTTTACTGTCAGTTCGGTTTGTTCGTCTTTGCCATTGATTCCGGCTATATACCAGTCATTTCCTTTTCTGCGAGCCATGACAATTGACTTGCCAGGATAACCACTGAGAAGTTTGGTGTCGTCCCAGGTTGTTGGCAGATTAGAAAGAAAATCCTTGATTGCTTGTGGTTGAGAAAGATATGAACTTGGGCGATCGGCAAGATGGAGTAGTCCGGATTCATATAATACGGTTAGTGCTAATTCGTGACCATCTGTAGTGATATGTGGATGCTGAGAGTCGGTAAAAGTGCATGGTGTATAGTCCATCGAACCTATCACACCCCGAGTGAAAGGGATAGTGGCGTTATGACACGCTGCCTTATTGGTTAGCACTGGTAGATTGTTGTACCATTCTGCACCATATACAGCCTCTGTGGTCATGAGATTAGGATATGTGCGCTGCCAACCTCTTGGGATGGTTGCTCCATGGAAATTGATGAGCAGATGATGGCGTGCAGCACATTCCATCAAATCAATATGGTAATCCATTGTGGATTGGATGTCTCCGGCAAAGAAATCTACTTTTACTCCTGCAACGCCAAGGCTGGAGATATAAGCAAATTCTTTTTCTCTGTCTTCTGGTTTGTTGAGTCGAAATTTAGGTCCTGGAGCACCATTAATCCATCCTACTGATGAGTTGTACCAAATCAGTGGCTTTACTCCTTGAGACAAAGCATATTTCACGGCATCTTCCATAGTCTTACCATCTTTCATCTCATCCCATTCGGCATCGATAAGTACATAAGGTAGATGAAGGTCGCGTGCCATGTCGGAATACATTTTTATTATATTATAATCATTGGAACCATGGTTGTAAGCCCAATATACCCACGAGACTACTCCAGGGTGAATCCAACTGGTATCTTCTATTTTGCAAGGTGTGCTTACATCGGTAACGAGTGTTGACTCTACTATATCTGCAAGGTTACCAATGATGGCAATCCTCCATGGGGAGACAGGATTCTCGTCTTCCGGATGGTTGATGCGATATGTGTTTGGTTGGGACTCACTGTATAAACTTGCGCCGCTATTGCCTTTGTTGATATCTGCTTCTGTCATAAGCACGAATACTCCTTCACTGCTCCGGTTCCTTGCATCCTGGATTTCAAACAAAGCAGGGAATCCCCAGTGGGCTCCAGCCTTCTCTTCGGGGTTGAGAGGATAGAAGTCTTCATAGCCATCTGAATATCTCATTAGCCATTTGTTCTCGCAATTTACTTCAACACGAACATAATCCTTATTAGATGTGCGGAATGCAATTCCATCGTTGTATGCACGGAAAATAATCTGTTTGGTGCCGTAGTTGGCATCTCTGACATTCAAAGTAATCTCATTGGCTTTATTTTTTATGTTGAGGCGTTTGCCTGTGAGCATCTTGTAGTGCTCATTTATCTGGGTGACTTTGGAGACAGAGACTATATCATTTGTACTGAATCCAAAATCGGACAGCGTCAGTACTTTGAGGTTTTTGTCGTAATATACTTTAAATGTACCATTGTCGCTTGTGACGGATATCTTTCCGTTTGGTGAACTGAGGAGTGCATCTGATTTAGCGAATGCTGATTGTGCAATTAAGAATAGCAGACAAAAAACAAGGTACTTGAACTCTTGAACCTTCATTGTTATGTTTGATTGAAATTGCTTCATTTATATAATATGTTAACTCAGATGCAAAGTTATAAAATATTATATAAATAATGTGTTATTTGTGAAACAAAAAATGTTTTTAGCGTAACATTATATATAAAAAACACAATTCCCGACTCCAAATTAAAGGGGTCGGGAATTGTGGAAAGTTTATTTAACCAAATATATTGTATTGGTTATTTAATGCTTATTTGTTAAGAATCTTCTTGCCATTCTTGATGACGATTCCCTTGTAGTTAGCATTTACTGTCTGTCCGGCAAGGTTGTAAGTTGTTGCTGAATCTGCAGAAGACAGTTCTATGCTTTCAACTGTAGTTGGAGTCTGAGTTCCGAGATAAAGAAGTTGGAAATCGTCGAAGATCAACCAGTCGCTGCCAATGGCAACATCCTTTCTCAGTCCAAGACGTAGATTGCCTCCTTCTGGAACCATAATCTGTACGGCATTGCAATAAGCCTCTGGACTCATTTGCATACGCTTGTAAACACCTGCCATAGAAGATGGGTAGTAATAAACATCATCACCATCATCTACACGGCTGTCGAATGGATAAGCAGGGCTGTCGAGGTCGATAGTTGTGTCGTAGAATATCTCGCCTGTTGAAGGATCGTACATTCCGTCTTTGTCTTCCTGAGTGAGTTCGTCGAAGAAGAGGAAGTTTCCGTTGTTTCCAACTGAGTAACCAGCATCTGTAATCTTGAAGTACCCCATGAATGATGGTTCTTCGAACAATCCGTCACAAACCGACTTGATATAATCAGCACGTTCTTCTTCTCCGTTGTTTACGTAGAGAACGGCGTTCTTGTTGTTCCAGTATTCCATATCAGCACCTGCCTCGTACCACCAGTTGTAGTAAGGACCGCTATATGCATCACCTACACTGCCACTGTCACGATAGAGAGCACGGCATTTCACTTCGTATGCACCAGCAGGGAGTGCTCTTACTACTTGATAGAAGTCGAAAGGTCCCTGATTCCATACCTCAGCATTCTCACGACCATATTCATTGATTGATGCAGAGAGAGAACCGCCTTCAAGGAGTTCGCCTGTCCAACCATAGTTAGGGCCATATTGGAATGAAGGGTTTACCAAGAGTACTGAGACGTCAACAGGATTTTCTTCTGTTGCGCTGTCGGCTCCGAGTTGTGCGAAGACAGACTTGTTGATTGGAGTCTGGAGGTCAGTGATAAACTGATTGAGTTGCTCTACTGTAGAGTATCCAGCCTTCAGAGTCTCTGCCTGTTCAGCGAGGATTTGGTTGAGTTCGGCATTGTCGAACGACAGGGCATAACTACGAGTATTCATATAGTCGGTATATGCCTTGCATACTTCTGTTGCCTCGATTGCATCGAGATAAGTATCGTCTTCGCCTTCACCAAGACTGAGGGTGAAGTTAACGGCTGGGTCAAGTATCTGATATTCATCGCTCTCTTCTGAGTAGTTTGACTGAAGAGTGAGATAATCATCAACAGCAGTGAAACTATTGAGAGTGTTGTATGCAGTGTTGATATAATCATTTGCCTCTGCTATTACAGCCAAAGCACTTTCGTATGCCTCAAATCCCTGTAATGGCAATTCGATAGCAGCAAGAATTTCGTTAACTGCTTTGATATCACCTCCGTAGTAGAGTTTTTCTTCTGCGGCTGCCTTTGCGGCATCGAGTTTAGGTTGGATCATGAGGGAGAAGTCTGGAGTCTCACCATAATAATAGAGGTGGAATCCTGTTGCTGCGTAGAACCAGTCGGAACGAACACCGATGACGACTCTACCATCCTGTGCCTCTATCATACCGGTCTTCAGAGTCTGCCAACCATCACGGGTATTGCCCCACCAGCCACCATATTTGTAAGTGAACTGTGCTTTCTCCATGTTGTTCTGCCAGTCTTCACCTGTTGCTATATAAGCAAACTGACCTTCGCTGATATCGTTTCCTGCATTGATATACATAGCGCTCATGCTGTAGTAACCTTCTGGAAGTCCGGTAAGTACCTGACGGAGTTCGGCATATCCTGTAATTGGATCACCACTCCACTGCTGTACTGCACAATATCCCTGGGAGAATACGATATTGTCGATACTTCCCATCCAACCTGACTGTACATTCAGTTTCTTTATCCACTGATATTCGGCATCCTGATCAGATGTGATTACTACTTGGTCGGCAGGGAGGTGTTCACGTCCACCACCATCACCACTGCTGGCATTTACTTCCCAAGCCTTATCACTTCCGAACCACTCGCTTTCAATTGGTTCTGGGAATACATATACTCCGTCTTCGTTGAGTTGTGGAGTATATTCCATATTGCAGAGCCAAGGAGATGCGATGAGGTATGTGAAGTCGTATGAGCCATCTTCTGCAAGACCATTTGAACGGATATAAGCAATACGTGCATCTCTCAGATTGTTGAGGGCAGTTACGTAGTCTTCAGGACCGTCAAGAGTGATTTCTTCCTCTCCGTTTCCGTCGTTGAGTACAGCGATAGCGGCATCAAGAGCTGCCTGGCATTCTGCTTTTCCAGGGTAGTCGGATGCAGCGAGCATTCCTTCGATACTGCTTGCCAAGGTCTTCAGCGCCTTTGCCTGAGCAAAATAGTTCTGGAACTCTGCGTAGAGATCTTTTACCTGTTGAATGGCTGCCTGGATGGCCTCTACCTCGGTGTCGTCGTAGTCGAGTCCCATGATTTCGTCGTCGAGGAATGATGCGAGTGAACCATACTCGTTGTTGCGGATTTCTTCTCCGAGGGTAAGTGCTTTGCCCATTTCGTCGTCGAGTTGGTCGAGTGCGAGTTCTATCTGTGCTGCCTCACCAGCATCTCCTTCGTAGAATACTCTGAAGTTGGAGTAGAGAACCCAGTCGCTTCCGAGATATTCACCTGGTTTTCTGATACCGAGTTTAACATATCCGTCGTTGAGTACGATAAGTTTTACTTGGTTTACGTAGCAACCCATCTCGATGTATTTGCTTGCACCTTCCATACAGTTAGGAGCCCAATAAGTTACGTCTTGATAGGTGTAAGATGCATCGTTTGTCCATTCTGATGTTTCGTAAACGTGTATCTGACTTTCTGCTGCCCAGTTTGAGCAGATAGGTTTTTCGTAGGTCTTGGTTACTTCTGCTACTTCTCCGTTTTCGTCAAGAGTGACGATGTCGGCATAGATTGTACAGTTTGTAGATGAATTGCCTGCGAAATAGTTTGCAGCGGCTTCACTCTGACTACCATCGCGGTAGAATCCCTGGCACTGGAATACATATACTCCTGCAGGGAAATAAACGATTTGGTAACGGTCGAGGTCGGTTGTCTGGAAGTTTTCCCATTCGTTGAAGTCCCATGTTGCTCCGCTACCTTTCCAATAAGCTCCACTGTCTGTGGTTCCGTCGTAATCGCCCCATTCGAGTTGGTCGGAGATGTCGTCACCTACGTCCCATCCTTGAGCCATCACGCAAACGCTTGCAAACAATGCCAATGAAAGTGTGAAAAGTTTTTTCATAAGGTTTGTGTTTAAAAAGTTTGACACAATTGTAAATACTATATTTTATTTTCCGCTGCAAAGGTACTTATATTTATATAAAAGGTGTTTTGGTTGTGTTACATAAATTGTAGGATTTGAAACATTATGCCATGCT
>R04__coassemble_197_pt1 | contig 22651 bp, 14 predicted proteins | sample R04__metabat2_high_PE_018 | metagenome-assembled genome bin R04
CGGAACTAAAGTTCCTTGCATCTGTGATAAATCTAAACAAAAATCTGTGATAAAGGGTTAATGAGGGGGCAGAGAAATCACGCACTTAAGGGTCTGACCCTTATCTGCGCGAAAATTATATATATTGTAATATGAGAAAAAGTATTAACTTTGCAGTCGGAACCAGAAAAAATGACAGTTGAATTATGAAAAGGGTTATTGCTACCATTATCGTTATCGTACAGGTTTTGACCTGTTTGGCTCAGGACTATGTGATTGACAAGGCGAATGTCACTACTGAGATTAAATTCTATTCACCTGAAATTGTCCGGGTGACGAAGTACCAAAATTCTGATCCTTTGGCTAAGACTGATCCTAAGTTTGTTGTAACGATGGTTCCAGAGGATGTGGAAATCAAGAGAGGTGAAGGTGCTAATGTGGATACAATCAGTTCTGCTGCCGTGAGGGTGATTTGCAACAAGACTTCGGGTGTGCTTTCGTTTTATCGTGCCGACAAAGGTACATTGATTGTGAGGGAGAATGGCAGACCTACATTCCAGAAACGTACTGCACATACGATCGACCAATATAATGTATCTCAGACATTCCGTCTTACCGATGGTGAAGCCATTTATGGATTCGGTCAGGTACAGGATGGCAACCTCAACCATCGTGGCACCAATTATTCCCACATGATTCAGAACAACACCAGCGTGTGGATGCCGTATATGCACTCAGTAAGGGGTTATGCTATCTATTGGGACCTCTATGGACCATGCAATTTCTCAGACGACACCGGTGGTGCTACATTCTCTACTGAAGCAGCCCATGCCGTTGACTACTATTTGTTGCTGGGTTCCTCTACCGATGGTGACGAAGCCATTCGCCGTATGCGCCAACTGTCGGGGCAAGCCACTATGGTGCCGCTGTGGACTTTCGGTTATTTCCAGAGTAAGGAGCGTTATGTAAGTGCTAAAGAGACTCTTGGTGTGCTGAAGAAGTATCGCCAACTCGGAGTGCCTATCGACTGTGTGGTACAAGACTGGCAGTATTGGGGAGGTAATGACCAGTGGAACGCAATGGAGTTTCTGAATCCAGAGTTCTCGTCCGACTATCAGGATATGATTGACGGAATTCACAATGACGGAGGACATTTGCTCATCTCTATCTGGGCTAATTTCGGAAGAAATACCAAACAGTTTGCCCATCTGCGCGACAAAAACCAACTGATGAAGCAAGGCGACAATATAATGTCGGCTACTTGGCCAAACAATGAGGGAGTTGGCATTTATGATCCTTATGAAAAATCAGCACGCGATTATTATTGGGACTGTCTCAACAGCGGTTTGGTGGATAAGGGAGTCGATGCCTATTGGGTTGACTCGTCAGAACCTGATCACTACCAAAGTGGTGAGGCATGGGAGGAGACTAACGATTTCGTGGTACTTCATAAAGATGGTACCGACGACACTACGCTTAATCCGCTCTCTACTCAGACTGACCACACTTGGCGCTCAGTGCGCAATGCTTTCCCTCTCATGCATGCCAGTGGGGTATATGAAGGTCATCGTGCACAACATTCATCTATGACCGACCGGAAGCGGGTAATGATCATGACGCGTTCTGGATTCCCAGGTATGCAGCGCTATGGAGCAGGTACATGGAGTGGTGATATCACAGCCTCGTGGCAGACTCTTGCCAATCAGATACCCGCTGCACTCAACTACTCTGCATGTGGTATTCCGAGTTGGAACAGTGATATAGGTGGTTTCTTCAACGGCAATTTCACTGCTCCAAGTGCAGAAAACTATAAGGAACTTTATGCACGTTGGATTCAGTTCGGTACATTCTGTACAATAATGCGTTCACATGGTTCAGGTACTGATAAGGCTATATGGAAGTTTGGTGACAAGGGTGATATGTGGTTCGACATAATCAATAGATATATAAATCTGCGCTATGCACTTCTCCCTTATATCTATTCCACAGACCATAAAGTCAGTGCTGAGGGATTTACCTTTATGCGTGCAATGGGAATTGCCTATCCATCAGATAAAAATACTCATTCGCTGAAAGACCAGTTTATGTTTGGCAAGGATATCCTTGTAGCACCTGTCGTAAGCGAGGGAGCCACCAGTCGCAATGTGTATCTTCCTAAGGGGGATTCATGGACGGACTTGTGGACGGGAGAAACATTCGAAGGGGGACAATCCATCAGTCGTAACGTGACAGTGGCTGTTATGCCGCTTTATGTTCATGCGGGGACTATCATGCCTTGGGGACCAAAGGTGCAGTATAGCAGCGAGAGTAACTGGGACAACCTCGAAATACGAATCTACCCAGGTGCTGACGGCACTTTTACCCTTTATGAAGATGAGGGTGACAACTACAACTATGAGCAAGGCAAATACACGGAGATACCATTTACTTGGGATGATGAAAACCACACTCTCACTATAGGTAATCGTACAGGCGCATTCCCAGGTATGCTCGAGAAGCGTACATTCCGTATCGTGCTCGTTGACAAAGATAAACAACTCGGACTTGGATTACAGCAGTCGGGCCGTTTCAGCAAAATAATTGAATACTCAGGTACTGCTGTAACAGTGGCGATAGACAACGAAAACATAACTAAGGACTCGAGTCTTGCTGTTAAGTCATTTGCTCTTGAATCCAACCAAGTGTCACTCTTTGCCGGTCAGACCACTACTCTCAAAGCCAAAGCTACATATTCAAATGGTACCTGGGAATATGTAACGCTTGACTGTCAGTTGGAGAGTTCCAACCCAGCAGCAGTTACGGTTTCCGACGGTGTTATCAGGGCAATAGACAACGGCACTGCATTGGTTACGGTGAGTTATATAGATGCCAACGGCAAGACGTGGAAGGCGAAAGCCAGAATAACTGTGAAGGAACCTGACAATATCTATGCATGGAACGCCTACGAATGGTATCAGAACCGAGTTGCCGATCGTGTGAACCAATCTGACATTACATATAGTTCAGATGCTAATACCATCACCATCACAAAGAAAGGGAATCAGAATATAGCACTCCGCTACGAAGGTAATTCCTGGTTGAAGGCGGGAATGAGATATTTTGTTGTTGTGGCTTCTGATGTGTCAACCAATACAAATGATTCGCAGTTGTGGTATATCAATGGTACATGGGTGAACATAGTCAATCCGTACAAGGTCACAACACTCCAGGACGGCCGTATCGTCATAGCGTGGACCATTGATGAAACAAAGAGTTATATCCAGACTGGACAGACCATATTCGGTCTTACATCAACTGATGCAAATGGCAAATCTACTATCAGTTATGTGGGTTTTGAATCTGATATAAATGCTTTTATAAAGTCGCTTAATGATTTATACACATGGATAGAACCTTCGTACGAAAACGAAGAAATGAAGACGAAAACCTCTTCAGGCAGTATCTATTCCCTATTAGGCACTAAGCGTACTCAACTTGAAGATGGAGTCAATATAGTCAGCCAAAGCGATGGAACTGCGCAGAAGATAATGAAATAGTTGGATAATAGAAGATAAATGATTAATCTGCCATATCTATCCATCCTTTGGGGGAATCGGATGAGGTGATGCTGTAGATGCCGTATTTTGCGCCTATCCATCTGCCTTCTCTTGCCTGGAACGGCGAAAGTGGTGTGAAATGGTGATTGTCGGTTGAATAATACAAGTCGCATAGACCATTCTCTTTGCAGTTGATGATGATGTGAAGATGGGTTGTCATAAGTGATGAGGCACCGTTCTTTGTGATGGAAACAGGCAGTTGGGCGATACTGTCAACCTGTTCTGCTGCTCCGTTATCAGCGTTTTTGCAAACTATCTGGCTGAGTATGAATTGGTCTGCTTGGTATTGTACGGACAGTCGGCAATAGTCTCTTCCCATAATGATAAAACCTGATTGGGTGGCAGGTGATGGTGAGGTGATGGTGAGGTGGAGTGTGTCGGAGAATGTCCTGCCATCGAACTTCCTTAGATAGAGATTGGGTACTTCCCACATATTGCGGAAATTTTCACTTACTTTATGGCTATATACTCGTGTGCCGGTTGGTGAAACGAACCCATAGTGGTCTTGATAGTTGGAATGCCATTGGTAGGGACTTCCTTGGGTTGTGTAGGTGATAGGAGATTTGGAATTATCTGTATGGGTATAATTTTCTTTTGAGAGTTTCATCATTGGCCATCCATCTTTCCAATCAATGTCAAGCAGATGCAGGATTCTGCCGTATGCTCCCACTTCCTGAAAACAGATAAACGCATAGTCTGAATCTTGTTCCCTTGAACTCTTTACAGCCACCATACCTCCTTGATGGATTCCGTCTTTATTAAACACTGTCTTGCGTTCGTATGGTCCATAAATGGACTTGCTTCGTAGCGCTACCTGCCATCCTGTTGCTACACTCCCTGCAGGTGCTAAAATATAATACCAACCATCTTTTTTGTAGAGTTTAGGCCCTTCGATGGTGTGGTCACCATTTTTCAGTCCATCGTAGATAAGTGTAGGTGGTGTGATGGCTTTGGTACCTTCGCAGTTGAGTTCGCGGATGGTGAGTATGCTGTTGAATCCACATCGGCTTTTGGCCCAACCGTTGACGAGGTAGCAACGACCATCGTCGTCCCACAGTGGACATGTATCTATAATTCCTTTACCTTCACACACCAATACAGGTTCGTCCCACTTGCCTTCGGGATTAGTGGTCTTGACCATAAAAACGCCAAAGTCGGGATCTCCCCAATATATATAATAGGTATTGTTGTGAAAGCGGATACTCGGAGCCCATATACCATTTCCATGTTGGATGGTATTGTAGTGGTTGAGTGGATGGAGAGAATGAACGGCGTAGTTGGCGAGTGTCCAATGGGTGAGGTCGGTTGAGTGGAGTATGGGAAGCCCTGGTGTGCACTGGAAACTGCTGGCTGTGAGCCAATAATCACCTTGTGTACCTTGGCAGATATCTGGGTCGGAATAGTCGGAATAGACAATCTGAGCCTTACCGCTGGCAAGGCTCAGAATGGTTAATAATATAGTACAAAACTGTTTCATAATGTATTATTCCCACTCGATAGTAGCAGGAGGTTTGCGTGAGATGTCATAGACTACGCGATTGACTCCCTGTACCTTGGTGATGATGTCGTAGGATACTTTGTCAAGGAATTCGTATGGCAGATGTACACAGTCGGCTGTCATGGCGTTGACTGAATGTACGGCTCTGAGTACGATGGCATTGTCGTATGTACGTTCATCGTTTTGTACTCCTACGCTCTTTACTGGCAGCAAGATTGCTCCTGCCTGCCATACTTTGTCGTAGAGTCCTTCAGCGCGAAGTGCATCGATGAATATCTTGTCGGCATCCTGGAGTATGCGTACTTTCTCTGGGGTGATAGCACCTAATATACGTACTCCGAGTCCTGGGCCTGGGAACGGGTGACGACCGATATGCTCAGCATCCATACCGAGTTCTTTGCCCACCATTCGTACTTCGTCTTTATAAAGCATTCTCAACGGTTCGCAGAGTTGGAACTTGAGGTCTTTAGGCAGTCCGCCTACATTGTGGTGTGACTTGATGGTCTTGGAGTTTTTATTCTGTGACTCTATTACGTCGGGGTAGATGGTTCCTTGTCCGAGCCATTTCACATCTGAGAGTTGCTGTGCTTCCTGATTGAATATCTCGATATAGTCACGACCGATAATCTTGCGTTTCTGTTCTGGATCATCGACTCCTTCGAGGTCGGAGAGGAAACGGGCTGATGCATCTACGCCTTTTACTTGAAGGCCATAGTTTTTGTAGTTGGCCTGAACATCTTCAAATTCGTTCTTGCGCAGAAGTCCTGTATTGACGAATATGCAATAGAGATTATTGCCTATGGCTTTATTGATGAGTACTGCGGTGACAGACGAATCAACACCGCCTGACAGTCCTAAAACGACTTTATCGTTTCCTAATTGTTGCTTGAGTTCGGCTATTGTCTTTTCAACAAATTGTGCCGGTGTTAAGTCTGGAAAATTACGGAACATATAAAATGGTAAAATGATTAAACGGTGAAATGGTGAAATGTTTTTTATTCACTGCGTGAGTAGTTTGGAGTTTCGCTGGTGATGGTGATGTCGTGTGGGTGGTTTTCCACAACTCCGGCTGCCGTAATCTTTACGAAACGGGCTTGACGGAGTTCTGCAAGATTTCTTGCTCCCACATATCCCATTCCGCTGCGAAGTCCTCCTATCAGTTGGTATACGGTTTCGGCTATGCTACCTTTGTATGGCACTCGTCCTACGATACCTTCCGGAACGAGTTTCTTTGTGCTGACCTTATCCTGGAAATAGCGGTCGCTGCTTCCTGCTTTCATAGCGTCGATTGATCCCATTCCGCGATAGGTCTTGAACTTTCTTCCGTTGTAGATGATGGTGTCGCCAGGTGCTTCTTCGGTGCCTGCAAACATAGAACCACACATGACGCAGTCGCCTCCTGCTGCAAGTGCTTTTACAATATCACCAGAATAGCGCAATCCTCCGTCGGCTATGATAGGCACTCCGCTCTTACCCGCTGCTTCGGCAGCATTGAGAATGGCTGTGAGTTGAGGAACTCCCACTCCGGCGATGATGCGTGTGGTGCAGATTGAACCTGGACCTATACCTACCTTAATGCCGTCGACGCCTGCCTGTATGAGGTCATATACGGCATCGGCTGTAGCCACATTGCCTACTACTACATCGAGATTAGGGAATGAGTTCTTTATCTTATGGAATGCATCGATTACCCCCTTTGAATGGCCATGGGCAGAGTCTAATACTACTGCATCGACATTTGCCTCAACCAATGCCGCTACTCTTTCGAGCACATTGGCGGTAATGCCTACTCCCGCTGCCACGCGCAAACGACCTTTTGAGTCTTTGTTGGCGTTTGGATAGTCTTTCACCTTGGTAAGATCCTTGTATGTGACAAGTCCTACAAGGCGGCCATCATAGTCGACAACGGGCAATTTTTCCACCTTATTATTTTGAAGTACATTGCGTATGTTTTCGTGGCTGGTATCTGTAATAGTGACAAGATTTTCAGAGGTCATGACTTCATCAATCTTACGATACATATCTTGTTCGAACCTCAGGTCGCGGTTGGTGACAATTCCTACGAGATAGCCAGCATCGTCAACAACAGGGATACCTCCAATATGGTTGTCTTTCATCAGTTGAAGAGCATCACCTACGTTGTTGTCGCGCGAGATGGTCACAGGATTGTCAATCATTCCGTTTTCTGCACGCTTGGTCTTATTCACCTGATATGCCTGTGCTTCAATTGACATATTTTTATGAATGACTCCAATGCCTCCCTCCCGAGCCATTGCAATTGCCATTTGGTACTCGGTGACAGTGTCCATTGCTGCGGATACTATAGGGATGTTGAGGCTGATATTGCGTGAGAACTGGCCTCTGACATCTACCTGTGTGGGCAGTACTTCTGAATAGGCTGGTACGAGCAACACATCATCGAATGTGAGCCCAGTTTCCAAAATTCTACTATCTGTCATAATTATTTCGTTTCTTGTTTATTCCAGAGGTTGATGCGTGGTTTACCAGGGAGAACGGCATTGAGGATAATGCCTACTATTGCTGCGATGGCAAGTCCTGAAAGTGATACGCTGCCAAAACTGACTTGGTCGTTTGCTCCATACTTGATACCTATTGCAAGTACAAGGATAAGTGCGGCAATAATTACGTTGCGTGAATTAGTGAAATCAACGTTGCCTTCTGATACATTACGAAGACCTACTGCTGCAATCATTCCGTAAAGGATGAGTGATACTCCACCTATTGTTGCTGCTGGCATAAGGCTGATGAGTGTTGCGAATTTAGGGCAGAATGAGAAGAGGATAGCAAGTATTGCAGCAATACGGATGACTCTTGGGTCGAATACTTTGGTTAGGTTGAGAACTCCTGTATTTTCTCCATATGTTGTATTTGCTGGTGCTCCGAACAATGCAGCGAGTGAAGTTGCAAGTCCGTCACCTGTAAGAGTGCGATGGAGTCCTGGTTTTTCGAGGAAATTCTCACCTACTGTAGAACTGATGGCACACATGTCACCGATATGTTCTACGATGGTGGCGAGTGCAATAGGAACGATGGCTATGATGGATGAGGTGATTAGGCCCCAATCAGGATTGTCGAATACGGCAATTACCGTTGTTTCGCGACTGAATGGCAGACCTATCCATGCAGCCTCACCTACTGCCGTGAAATCAACTTCTCCGAGCAATGCGGCAACGGCATAACTTGCCAGTACTCCAAGGAGTATAGGTATGATACGGAAAATTTTTCTTGCCCAAATACTGCAAACGATAACAACTACGATTGCTACGCTTGCGATGCCCCAATTGGTTTCACAACTTGAAATGGCGGTACCAGAAAGTGTGAGTCCGATTGCAATAACAACAGGACCGGTAACTACAGGTGGGAAGAACTTCATAATTTTCTCTATACCGTAAATCTTAATGAGAGATGCTACTACGAGATAGAAAAGTCCAGCACAGAATACACCTATACAAGCATAGTCAAGCGCCAAAGCTTCATTCAGTCCAGACTGAAGTCCCATTGCTTTTACTGAGGCATAGCCCCCTAAAAAAGCAAAAGAAGATCCCAGGAATGCAGGAACCTTCATCTTTGTGATTACATGGAAAAGCAAAGTGCCCAATCCGGCAAAGAGAAGAGTAGATGCTACTGGCAGTCCTGTGATAGTAGGAACGAGAACTGTAGCACCGAACATAGCGAACATGTGCTGGAAACCCAACAAAATCATTTTTGATTGCCCTAACTGGCGAGCATCCCTAATTACGGGAGTGCTTGGAGAAGTAGTTGTTTGCATTTTTGGTAAATGTTTTATTGGGATGCAAAATTACATAAAATAATTGAAATAGAAAAACGTTATGACAAAAAATATACGAAAAAGTAAAATTTTTTAATAAAATGTATTATATGTAAATTTTTATGATTAACTTTGTGACGCATTATCGAAATATATTAGATGTTCTAAAAAGAAATTAGTGTTTATTACCATTTTTATATTTATTTATTAAATTTTAGTTATTTTATGAAAAAGTTATTTTTACTTACCGTCGTTGCAGTTTTTGGTATGAAGGCTGCTGCACAGACTAACTTGCAAGTAATGTACGACTTCGGCAGTGACCGCAAGCAGATTACAACCACTTTCGAAATGTTCAAGGCTGACAAATGGGGAGATACTTTCTTCTTCATTGACCACGAATTTGGGAAGAATGTAAAGACAGATTATCCTGGTTATGACCGCACTTTCCCAAGCGGTACATACTTTGAGATTGCTCGTGGACTGAATTTCTGGCAGGACACAAAATTTGCTCCGCTGAGTCTTCACGCAGAATACAATGGTGGTGTATATCGTGGTTTTGGAGTTAACAATGCTTGGTTGTTTGGTGTGAACTATTTCCTCCACAGTGCTGACTTCAAGAACACTTTGACACTGGAAGTACTCTATAAGACCATCCAGGCTAAGGATCAGGATGTACCTATGCAGTTTACAATCGTATGGGGCATGAAGGACATCTTTGGTGTTGAGGGCCTCAGTTTCTCTGGTTTCGCTGATTTCTGGTGGGAGGATCATGTTGGCGGTGACAACTATGACATCAAGAAGAGCAGTACATTTATCACCGAGCCTCAGTTGTGGTACAACGTAGGTCGCCACTTTGGTTGTCCTAACTTGAACGTTGGCGGTGAGGTAGAACTCAGCAACGACTTTGGTACATACGACGGCTTCAAGTGCAATCCTTGTCTTGGAGTAAAGTGGGATTTCTAAGTAATTCAAAATTAAGAATTCAAAATTAAGAATTATGAAACTTTTACAGAAACTTTTCGATTTTGATCCGGCTCAGCATAGCGTGAAGACCGAGATCATGGCAGGTGTGACCACATTCCTTACTATGGCTTACATCTTGGCCGTGAACCCAAGCATCTTCAGCAACTTGTTATCCCAGGGCATGGACACCAACGCTGTGTTCACCGCTACAGCACTTGCTGCTCTCTTTGGTACATTGCTTATGTCTCTGTATGCAAAGAAGACTTTCGGACTGGCTCCTTGTATGGGACTGAATGCATTCTTCGTATTCACTGTATGTCTCACTATGGGCTACACTTGGCAGTTTGCACTTACAGCTATCCTTATAGAAGGTGTAATATTTATCATTCTGACACTGACCAATATCCGTGCTCTTATTGTTGACGCTATTCCTCTGGGAATGAAGAAGGCTATCGGTGCAGGTATCGGTCTGTTCATCGCTTTCATCGGTCTGCAAAACGCAGGTATCGTGGTGAACAGCGACGCTACACTGGTTGTATTGGGCAAGTGCACTGAAGGATCTGCTCTGCTGGCTATCATAGGTATAGTGATATGCTCAATCTTCGTGGTGCTCCACGTTCGTGGCGGACTGCTCTATGGTATCCTCATCACCACCATTATCGGTATCCCTATGGGCATCACCAACTTCGGCGGCGTTATGAGTGCTCCTCCATCAATCGCTCCAATCTTCTGCCAGTTTGAGTGGAGTCAGATTTGTTCGCTCGACATGGTGGTAGTGGTATTCACTTTCCTCTTCATCGATATGTTTGACACAATGGGTACTCTTATCGGAGTGAGCAGCCGTGCTGGTATGCTGGACGAGAAGGGTAACATGCCTGGCATCAACAAGGCTTTCATGGCTGACGCTGTGGCTACAGTGGCTGGTGCTTGCTTCGGTACAAGTACTACTACAACTTATGTAGAGTCTGCATCAGGTGTATCGGTAGGTGGTCGCACAGGTCTTACTGCCTTCACTACAGCCGTTTGTTTCGCACTCTCACTGCTCTTCGCACCTCTGTTCCTCTCCATCCCTGCAGCAGCAACAGCTCCAGCTCTCATACTAGTGGGTCTGTTCATGATTGCTCCGCTGAAGGACTTGGACTTCTACGACTACTCGGAATCAATCCCAGCATTCTTCACTCTGATTCTGATGCCTCTGGCATACAGCATTTCAGACGGTATTCTCATCGGTATCATCTTCTACGTGATCGTGAACCTCTGCTGTGGTAAGTTTAAGAAACTCACTCCTACGATGTACATCTTAGCAGTGATATTTATATTAAGATACATATTTATATAATGAAAGAAAGAAGGGTTGGTACCGTGTCTATGGGCATACGGTGCCCGATTATCCGTGAAGGAGATAATCTTGCAGAAATAGTGTCACAGAGTGTGCTTGAGGCATCTCAGGTGGAAGGTTTCGAAATCCATAATAGAGATGTAATAGGTATTACAGAGTCGATAGTTGCACGTGCACAAGGCAATTATGCTTCTATAGATGACATTGCTGCGGATATCAGTCGGAAATATGGCGAAAGCACAGTTGGTGTGATTTTCCCTATATTATCAAGAAACAGATTTGCTATCTGTCTGAAAGGTATTGCTAAGGGGGCTAAGAAAATAATACTGATGCTCTCCTATCCTTCTGATGAGGTTGGCAATGAATTGGTGTCGCTTGATTTGATAGAAAAGGCTGGAATCAACCCATATTCCGACATCCTTACGGAGGAGAAATTCCGTCAATTGTTTGGAGTTATAAAACATCCTTTTACAGGGATGGATTATATTCAGTACTATGGTGACGTCATACGTCAATGTGGTACTGAAGTGGAGATAGTGTTTGCTAATCATCCTCAGGACATACTGCTCTTTACTGATGCGGTGCTCTGTTGTGATATACACACACGCAATCACACAAAACAGATACTTAAGGATGCTGGTGCAAGGATTGTTTATGGTCTTGACGACATACTGACCGAGTCACGTGGTGGAGGTTATAATGAGAAATTTGGCTTGTTGGGTTCAAACAAGGCTACAGATGACAAAATCAAACTTTTCCCACATGAGTGTGAGCCTATGCTATATGATATCCAGAATAGGATATTGTCGGCAACAGGCAAGAAAGTTGAGGTGATGGTCTATGGTGATGGTGCATTCAAAGATCCTAAGGGGAAGATATGGGAACTGGCGGATCCTATCGTCTCACCATCACATACAGATGGGCTTGAGGGAACTCCAAACGAACTCAAACTCAAATACCTTGCTGACAATGACTTTGCTTCACTGAGCGGCGATCAACTCCGTCAGGCAATATCTGAGAAAATCAAGGAAAAAGACAGTAACCTTAAAGGTCAGATGGCATCAGAAGGAACAACACCAAGACAAATAACAGACTTGATAGGTTCATTGATGGACCTTACAAGTGGTTCCGGTGATAAAGGAACACCTGTCGTTCTTGTGCAAGGTTATTTTGATAACTACACAAGTTAGTTGTCTCTACGAGTGTTGAATTTTTTAAAATAGGAGCGGAAACATATTCTGCTCCTGTTTTTTTATTTATACATAAAGAGGAGACTTCAACATATGCTTCATCCCACAGATCGTTGTCAATAAAATATTGAAGAGTTTCCCTACCACCTTCTACCAACACACTTTGAAGGCCATTCAGTTCTTCTTCTAAGTCAGTATCATGGGAAAAAATGATAATCTTTGGATTCCGTCCAATCCAATTGCGAACGTTAAGTTGTGGTTTGTCGTGCTGCCAAGTCTTTCGTCCGACTATAATTGCCTGATGCTCTGCTCGTAGTTTATGGCATAGCATCTGAGTGAAACTATCAGATATCATCAGTCTGGAATCTGATGTGTTGCATCCGATTATTCCGTTACTGCTTTGAGCCCATTTAAGAGTAATGAAAGGTCGAAGGAGTTCGTGTTGTACAAAAAAGTGCTTGTTTAATTCGCGGCATTCTTTTTCAAGCACACCACATTCAACGTCAATACCGGCATCCAATAACTTTTTGATACCGCCACCGTTGACTTTCACATTTGTGTCTCGGCAACCAATAACTACTCTTGGGATGCCTGTACGGATAATGAGGTCTGCGCAAGGTGGGGTTTTGCCGAAATGGCTGCAAGGTTCCAGAGAGGCGTAAATGGTGCTTTGTGTTAATAGGTGTCTGTCTTCTTCTTTTACTGAATTTATGGCATTCACTTCTGCATGTGGTCCTCCATGTTGTGCATGGTATCCTTCACCGATTATTTTGCCATTGTAAACTACCACAGCACCCACCATAGGGTTAGGGGCTGTGGTAAGTTTTCCGTTCAAGGCGAGATGAATGCATCGACGCATATAGAACTCGTCTTGCGTTTGCTTTAGTGGATTGTTATTCAACTGTCCAAATGTCATTTGTTTCGAGCAACTGGGCAAAATTGTGATATTTCTTTTGGCCTTTGACTTCTTCGATCTGAGTATAAACACAATCGTCGTATGTAGGGGCCTCAACATCACGTATAACGCCTAATGCAATAGGGAATCCGTCTGGTGTGTCCAATGGACCGGTTTTCTCGTTTAATGCCGTTCCCATAAGAGCCAATTTCAATTGGAGAGTCTTGTCTTGTTGGTGAGCATCATGAACAAGTACAGCCGGATCATCGGCGCTAACTACTTTAAGTCCGAAGCCTTCTTGTGCAAGACCATATTGATTATTCTCTCCAAAGATCATTTTTTCTCCATGCTTGAGGTAAATGGCATTCTTTTGTCGATTCTCTTTGCTATAAACAAAGTCGTGTGTGCCATCGTTAAAGATAACACAGTTTTGGAGAATCTCACAAACAGAGAATCCTTTATGATTGTATGCTGCTTTCAGGACTTCCACAGTATTAGGAGCATCTGTAGCAACAGCACGTGCAAAAAAGCGTCCACGAGCACCAAAGCAAAGTTCTGCTGGATTAAATGGGTCTTCAATTGTTCCGTAAGGACTTGATTTGCTGACAAATCCACGAGGACTTGTTGGGGAATACTGTCCCTTGGTTAAACCATAGATTCGGTTGTTGAGCAGAACCATATTAAGGTTGATATTGCGTCGGATGGCATGGATATAGTGGTTTCCTCCGATTGCCAATCCGTCACCGTCACCGCTGATTTGCCAAACGGTAAGTTCTGGATTTGCTACCTTGCAACCAGTTGCTATTGCAGCAGCACGACCATGAATAGTATTCATTCCATAGGTTGCCATATAGTGTGGTAAGCGACTTGAACACCCGATACCTGATATAACTGCGATGTCTTTTGGCTGAACGCCGATTTCTGCCATTGCTTTATGAAGGGATGCAAGGAAAAAATGGTCTCCACATCCTGGGCACCAACGAGGTTGTCCTTTTTTATAATCTTTAGCTTCCATAGGTTACAACTTATTAAATGCTTCTACTAATTCATTAACTACAAACGGCTGTCCCTTGACTTCATTAAACTGATAAGGTGTAAATCCGTCGATTTTCATTCGGAGGTATCCAGCCAACTGACCCATATTTTGTTCTGCTACGACCACTTTCGGATACTTTTTCATTACTTCTTCTGTGTTCTTTGGCAGAGGAGAGATATATTTAAAATGAGCCAATGCGACTTTTTTGCCGTTTTTGCGAAGTTGATCCATTGCAGCATGGAGATGACCGAATGTGCCACCGAATCCAACAATAAGTAATTCGGCGTCATCTTTGTCTCCGAGTACTTCGAGGTCTGGAACATCGATGTTGTTTACTTTTTGCTGACGCAGATGGGTCATGAGGTTATGGTTTTCTGGGTTTGTGGAAATGGCTCCTGTGGAGTTGTCTTTTTCCAATCCACCGAGAATATGTGCAAATCCATCTCTGCCAGGAACAGCCCAATATCGTGTTCCATTTTCAGAACGCATATAAGGAGTCAAAGAACCTTTCAATTCTTCTGGAACATATGGAGGAGTAATTGTTGCTAACTTGTCTATTTCTGGTAGTTTGAGTGCTCCTGATCCGTTAGCAACATAACCATCTGTGAGCAGAACTACAGGTGTCATGTGTTCCAGAGCAATTTTACTTGCTTGGTATGCTGCGTCGAAGCAATCTGTAGGACTTGTAGCTGCTATAACAGGCATTGGACTTTCTCCGTTTCTGCCAAAGAGAACTTGCAAGAGGTCGGTTTGTTCGCTTTTGGTTGGGAGTCCTGTTGCCGGGCCACCTCTTTGTACATCAATGACTACCAGAGGGAGTTCCATGATTACGGCAAGGTTCATTGCTTCGCTTTTGAGGCAGATACCTGGTCCTGAAGTGGATGTGACTGCCAGTGCTCCAGCGAATGATGCTCCTAAGGCTGAGGAACAACCAGCAATTTCATCTTCACACTGTACAGTTACAACTCCGAGACTCTTATGCTTTGAGAGTTCGTGGAGGATATCGGTTGCAGGTGTGATAGGATAACTGCCGAGATAGAGTTTCAGACCTGCCTTTTCAGCAGCAGCGATAAGTCCGTAGGCTGTTGCTTTATTGCCAGTGATGTCCATATATCTTCCCGGAACTTTGTTCTTTGTTTCTATACGATATACTCCTACTGCTGAACTATGGGTATTGTGGCCATAGTCATATCCTGCTTGAATGACTTTGATGTTTGCCTCTGCAATTGCCGGTTTCTTTGCAAATTTTTCTTTAAGATAATTGAATGCAATATCCAAATCTCTGTTAAACAGCCAACTTACCAGACCGAGAGCGAACATATTGCGGCACTTCATCATAGATTTAGGGTCCATTCCAGAGTCAGCAAGACAGTCTTTCACCATCTGAGTGAGAGGACAGCAGATAACACGGTCGGGATCAATGCCCATTTCGCCAAGATAATCATCTGTCTTGAATTCTGCTTTCTTCAAATCATTAGGTCCGAATGAATCTGTGTCGATAATGATTGTTGCTCCTGGTTTAGCGTAGCGATACTGAGTCTTTAAAGCTGCTGCATTCATTGCAACGAGTACATCGCAAAGATCGCCAGGGGTATAGACTTGTTCGGCTCCGATATGTACCTGAAAACCCGACACACCTGTGAGCGAACCTTGTGGGGCACGAATATCTGCAGGATAGTCAGGGAATGTGCTGATGCTGTTTCCTACTGTTGCAGATACTGTAGAGAAGATGTTTCCGGCAAGTTGCATACCATCGCCTGAGTCGCCTGAAAATCTAACGACTACATCTTCCATTTCTGTGATTTTTAATGGTTCCATTAATTTTAATTTTATTTTGAGTTTTGGGAGTTTCTAATCCCTCTACCTCTATTGTTTAATAGTATCATAATCTACACATATTTCATCTCACTATCAGGAATTTTCCTGCAACGCTTTCTTCTCCGCTTTCATCGGTGGCAAGTATATAATATATTCCTGACATGGCTTCTTTTCCGTTGGAGAGACGTCCATTCCATGTGTATGCACCACCTACAGAAGTTCCTTTATTTACCAATCGACCATTTGCACTGACTATTTTCACAAAACTATTGTTCATAAATCCAGTAATCTTGATATCTCCGGAATAATCTGGCTTTACAGGGTTAGGATATACTTTTACAAGTTCTTCGTCAAATTTCTCAACTGGATCTATGGCATCGCTCATATAGGAACATAGTCCTACTCCCGTTCCGATGAACACTTCTCCAGTCTTGCCATCAATAGCGATAGTGTAAATTTCATCCGACAGGAGTGGGCTGTTTTCTTTTGTGAAATGATGTATGATTTCCGTTCCATCAGCACTGGTAAGATAGACTCCGTTGTTGACTGTACCAAACCATTTTCTGTTAGCACCATCGATTGTGATACATTTTACTGCTACTTCATTCAACAGATAATCTGCCAAATCTGTTCCATCGTTACGAGGTACCTTGACTTGATAGTATGTGGAGTTTGAGAAGATGTTTTCAGGGTTTGTAATCTTGAATGGTCCCACATTAGTTCCCACCCACATCTCTCCGTTCAAGTCTTCTGTTATGCAGTACAATTCGGATAGTTTGTCAGTGTAAGATTTTCCATCTTGATTTACGAGAGTTTTCACAAACACACTCTTGTCGTCTGATGTTTTATCAATCGTTCCGTTTGTGTTAATTACAAGAATTCCAGCGTGGTTTCCTGCTGCTGTTGTACGTCTGCTGTTTATCCATGCCCATCCTCTTTGGTCGAACATCACTTGATCGAATGTCTGGTATCCGGCAATTTGAGGATAGTAGTATGCTCGCCAAGTACCGTCGTTCTTTCTTATTCTGACGATTGTGTCGCATTCGTTGTTGAGCATCCAGAGGTTTTTCTGACTGTCAAACGCAAGTCCTGTAACTCTGACATATCTGCTATAGTTCTTGTCGTTTGGCAAAATAGTCATAAGAGGAGAGTTTTTCTTATATGTATAGTGCTTAACGAGCGAATCGTTCATAAATTCGAATAATCCTGTACTTGCCAGACCAGCGAAATGATGATTTGGGTTATCAGGGTCTTGCACTACATCGGTGACATTCATATACCAAGCAGGATTGTCAACACTTGCCTTTGGTCCGTTTTCGTCGAATGAGCGCCATTTTCCATCTTCCAGAACCATAATGGTGCCTTCCTTGTTGAGTACAGGATAATTGAAACATCCTCCTGCAACAAGCAGTTTGCCATCATCTTCGAAATGCATTTTATAGAAATAATTTCTCAATGGTCCGTCAGGATGGATATTCTCTACTATCTTGAGATTTGTTTTGTTGAGTTCTGACTCTTCTTTTGAAAGTGCATCAAAATCTACATATTGCTTTGCTGCGCTCAGGCTTACCTTTTCCCAATTGGCTGTATCTTTGAGATTTTTCGATTTGTTTCCAATAAAGACTGATGTCTTGGTTTGGGCATAGATTGTATTGTTTTTTATAATACAACTCTTTACAGCCTCTCCCAAATCGTACAGTTCAGAGAAAGTTCTGTTCTTTAGGTTTACAATCACCAGTCCAGAGTTTGTTGCTATGGTTGCTTCACCTTCGAATATGCGTAAGTCGTTGAATGTCTTGTCAGCCAATGCCTTTTCTTTCAGTTCAGGCATATTATATACGGTTCCGGACATATTAAGTATGTCGATATCACCGTCGTCATAAAGAATTACGATATTTTTGCCGTACGATGCTATATTGTTGATTCCGTTGTTGCTGAGACAGGAACTCTTGTCGTAAGTCTCAACGTATTCGTCTTCGGTATCATAACTGAAAAGTCCGCCATCACTGATGGTATACACCACACTGCCCACTTTTACAGCCTTGCTGTGGTTGGTATATGCGGCATATATCTTCCAGTTTTGTGCATCTGAACTATTCAAAGTCAGAAGACACATACAAACGAAAAATGCAACAACTCTCTTCATATCTTTATACTTTCAAAAATCCACATAGTTTATTCACTGCTTCTGCTCTGTGGCTTATTTGGTTTTTAATTTCGTCACCGAGTTCGGCAAAAGTCTTATCATAACCATCAGGAACAAATACTGGGTCGTATCCAAATCCAGCATCCCCTTTTCTTTCAGTGATAATATGTCCATTGACTGTTCCTTCAAAGAAGTGAGTTTCTCCGTTGTAAATCAGTGCTATGACAGTTGTGAATTTGGCGCTTCTGTCGTCTTTGCCTTCCAGGTTCTTGAGCAGTTTATCTGTATTGGCTTCAAAATTATGATCTTCTCCGGCATAACGAGCAGAATATACTCCTGGTTCACCTCCTAAAGCATTAACTTCGAGTCCTGTGTCGTCAGCAAAACAATCAAATCCATAATATTTCTTTACAAACTGTGCTTTCTGAAGAGCATTACCTTCGAATGTGTTGGCTGTCTCCGGTATATCTACGTTGCAACCTATGTCTTCAAGACTTCGAATATCGAATTTGCTACCGAGAATTTCCTTCACTTCGCGCAGTTTGTGCTGGTTGTTAGTGGCGAATACGAGTGTCGGTTTTTGTTTGAGTTTTGCTTTTATAGCATCAAATCCTTCGCCATATACACCTTGGCAGTTGTTCATAGAAACGAAAGCATAAGGGTCAATCGACTTTATATAGCGGAAAATGCTTGTTGATTGGCGTTTGTGTGCAACGAGTACGATTACTTTTCTCTCAGTCTGGGTGTACCATCCAGTTCCATCAAGAACAGTTACTCCAAATCCTTTCTCGTTGAGTTTCGTGGCAATCTTGCGATAGTTTCTTGAGAAGATGAAGAACTGTACCGATTGTCGAGTGCTGTACATCACGTGGTCGAGTGTTAATCCCGATATGACGAGTGCAACAAAACCGAACACTATCTTTTCCCAGTCGTGGAAGATGAAGTAGCATGATGAGATAATGATGCAGTCCATAATCATCATCAAGTGGCCGAGTGACATATCCTTATACTTATTCACTATGGCTGCGATAATATCAGTTCCTCCGGTACTTCCCTGATGTGCAAAGCATATTCCTAAAGCGATACCTTCGAGTATGGCTCCGAGTGTTACTGCCATAAATGATTGGTCGCCAACCAACTTTGGCAGTTCTCCCGTTACAGGGTCTTCTATAAGTCGTTGCAGAAACCAAAGATAGAATGTGAGGAGCAGTACTCCGTAGATAGTTTTGACACAGAATCTCCAACCTATAATCTTCACAGCCATAAGGAGCAGAATGGCGTTGATGGTGAGGTATGTGACCTGTACCTCAAGTCCTGTGGCATAGTACACGAGTGAGGCGATACCGGTAACACCACCTGTGGTAATCTGGTATGGCAGAAGGAAAAGGGTGACACCAGCCGCATATATTGATAATGCTACGGCTATGTAGATGTAATCCTTTATCTCACCGAATATTTCCTTGAACTTTTCTTTTATCATCTTATTTTGCATGAACTATGTTAACCATTCTTCCAGGAACCACTATAACCTTGATAACGGCTTTTCCGTCGAGGTATTTTGCTGTCTGGGCATCTGCAAGTACGGCCTTCTCGATTGTGTCTTTTTCTGCATCGGCAGGGAATTCCATTGGGAAACGCGTCTTGCCGTTGAAACTTATCATCATTTTTATGCTGCTCTCTTTCAGATAATCCTCGTTGAACTGAGGCCATTTGGCATCACATACTGATTCTTTATGACCAAGATTCTCCCAGAATTCTTCTGCGATATGAGGTGCAAACGGAGCGATGAGTACAGCAAGTTGTTCCATCACTTTTTTGTTGGTACATTTGAGTGAGGACAGTTCGTTGAGACAAATCATAAAGGCAGCAATTGAAGTGTTGTATGAGAAGTTCTCAATGTCCTCAGTTACCTTCTTTATTAATTTATGGAGTGATTTCAGTTCTTCCTTTGATGGTTCGTTATCGTCGATTGCCTTTTCTGCAAAGAACCAGAGTTTTTTAAGGAATCGGTGACATCCGTCAATTCCGTTGGTATCCCATGGTTTGCTTTGTTCCACAGGTCCAAGGAACATTTCGTACATTCTCAGTGTGTCGGCTCCGAATCGTTCTACTATCATATCTGGGTTGACTACATTGAACATACTCTTCGACATCTTCTCAATTGCCCATCCGCAGATGTATTTGCCATCTTCAAGTACAAATTCAGCATTGTTGTATTCTGGTCTCCATGCCTTGAATGCCTCTACATCGAGTATGTCGTTCTGAACGATATTAACATCCACATGGATAGGAGTAGTATCGTAATTCTTGCTGAGGTTGTAACTTACGAATGTGTTTGTGTCTTTGATTCTGTAAACAAAATTACTCCTTCCTTGAATCATTCCCTGATTGATAAGTTTCTGGAATGGTTCTTCTTTGCAACTTACTCCGAGGTCATAAAGGAATTTATTCCAGAAACGGCTGTAGATAAGGTGACCTGTAGCGTGTTCGCTTCCTCCTACGTAGAGGTCCACATTCTGCCAGTATCTGTCTGCTTCTTCGCTTACTAAGGCCTCGCCATTGTGAGGATCCATATAGCGGAGGTAATACGCCGAACTTCCTGCGAATCCAGGCATTGTGTAGAGTTCGATAGGGAAGACCGTTTCGTTGTCAATCTGTTTTGTATCAACTACCTTTTTCTCTTTCTCGTTCCATGCCCACTTGGTGGCATTTCCAAGCGGTGGTTCTCCTGTTTCTGTAGGAAGGAATTTATCCACTTCAGGCAAAAGGAGTGGCAGACATTCTTCAGGAATCATCTGAGGTATTCCGTTCTTATAATATACTGGGAATGGTTCCCCCCAATATCTCTGACGTGAGAAGATGGCATCGCGGAGTTTATAATTCACTTTTACTCTGCCTATTCCTTTCTCTGTGATATATTCCTTAGTCTTGGCTATTGCCTCTTTTACTGTGAGTCCGTTGAGGAATTCGCTGTTGCATACTATTCCTTCCTTTGCGTCGAAACTCTCTTCGCTTACGTCACATCCTTCAATAAGTGGTATGATTGGCAGGTTGAAATGCTTTGCAAAGGCGTAGTCTCGGCTGTCGTGAGCAGGAACTGCCATAATGGCTCCTGTACCATATCCTGAGAGTACGTAGTCGCTTACCCAAATTGGTATTTCCTTACCATTGAACGGATTGATTGCGTAATTGCCTGTGAACACTCCGCTTACTTTCTTGTCGATCATTCTCTCACGCTCTGTGCGCTTGCGAGTTTCAGCCACATATGCTTCTACTTCCGTTTTATGGTCTTCTGTGGTGAATTTCTCTACCAATTCGCTCTCTGGTGCAAGAACCATAAAGGTAACTCCGAAGATAGTATCGGCTCTGGTAGTGAAAATAGTGAAAGATTGGCCATCTTTGGTCTTGAACTCCATTTCAGCACCTTCACTTCTTCCTATCCAGTTCTTTTGAGTCTCTTTTATTGATTCACTCCAATCGATGGTCTCCAGTCCGTCGAGGAGGCGCTGAGCATATGCACTTACTCTAAGGCACCATTGACGCATCTTCTGCTGCACAACCGGGTAACCACCTCTTACGCTTACTCCGTCAACTACTTCGTCGTTGGCAAGTACCGTTCCGAGTTTAGGACACCAGTTCACCATTGTTTCACCGAGGAAAGCAATCCGGTAGTTCATCAGTTCGTCGCTCTGTTCCTTCTCGCTGAGTTCGTCCCATGTCTTGCCATTGAACTCTTGAACTTTTGAACTCTTGAACTTCTCAATCAGTTTGCTTATAGGCTGTGCTTTCTGAAGTTCGGTGTCGTAATAACTGTTGAACATCTTCTGGAAAGCCCACTGTGTCCAATGATAGTAATCAGGTTTGCATGTCCTTACTTCTCTGCTCCAATCGAAGCAGAAGCCAATCTTATCAAGTTGTTCACGATAACGGGCTATGTTGGCGTTTGTAGTGATTTCCGGATGCTGACCAGTTTGGATTGCGTATTGTTCTGCTGGAAGTCCGTATGCATCGTATCCCATAGGGTTAAGCACATTAAATCCTTGCAGTCTCTTATATCTGGCATAGATATCGCTTGCGATATACCCGAGAGGATGACCTACGTGAAGTCCTGCTCCTGATGGGTATGGAAACATGTTCAATACATAGAATTTCTTCTTTTTCTCGTCTTCGGCTACTTGATAGGTATGATTCTCAACCCATCTTCTTTGCCATTTCTGCTCAATTTCTTTGAAATTATATTCCATTGTGATTTATTATTGTTTCTTTCTTTGATTTGCTCTTGAACCCTTGAACTCTTGAACTCTTGAACTCTTGAACCCTTGAACTCTTGAACCCTTGAGGCTGTTTATGCTCCCTCAACTTCGTGTAAATGCTCTTTTAGAGCAAGGTTGTTTTGTTATA
>R04__coassemble_325_pt1 | contig 17911 bp, 14 predicted proteins | sample R04__metabat2_high_PE_018 | metagenome-assembled genome bin R04
GATCCAACACTTACGAAAACCCTACATGGGTACATTTCGGTTCAGGAAACATCTTCCGCGCCTTCCCAGCCGCAGTGCTCAACGATGCCCTCAACAAAAGGGAATACGATAAAGGAGTAATAGTTGCCGAGACATTCGACTACGACATAATCGACAAAATCTACCGCCCTTACAACAACCTCTCACTTTCCGTTAGCCTTCAGTCTTCCGGTACAATAGAGAAAAAGGTAATTGCCTCAGTAACAGAAAGTCTGAAAGCCGACAGCCAGTTTGCAGAAGACTGGAGCCGCCTGAAAGAGATATTCGCAAAACCATCCTTGCAGATGATCAGTTTCACCATCACAGAAAAGGGTTACGGAGTCAGCGAAGCCGACCTCTCGCGAGGCCTCACTCCTCAGTTGGCAATGGGCAAAGTCTGCCTGCTCCTGCTCGAACGCTTCAAAGCCGGCAAACTGCCACTTACCGTACAGAGTATGGACAACTGTTCCCACAACGGAGACAAAGTGAAAGCAGGAATCCTTGCCTATGCAGAAAGATGGGTAACCGACGGATTGGCCGATAAAGCCTTCACAGACTATCTCACCAACGAGACCCTCGTAACCTTCCCTTGGTCAATGATTGACAAGATAACACCACGACCACACCAGAAAGTACAGAAATTGCTCGAAGACGACGGATTTGAGGACAACAACACCATCGAGACCGACAAACACACCTTCACAGCACCATTCGTAAACGCAGAAGAAGTGCAATATCTGGTAATCGAAGACCACTATACCAACGGCAGACCACCACTCCACCTCGGAGGCGCACTCTATACATCACGCGAAACAGTTGACAAAGTAGAGACCATGAAAGTGACAACCTGCCTCAACCCACTCCACACCGCAATGGCAATCTACGGCTGTATGCTCGGATACACCCTTATAAGCGCAGAAATGGCAGACGAAGACCTGAGAAACTTCATACAGAAAATAGGTTATATGGAAGCCATGCCAGTAGTCACCGACCCGGGAGTGCGCAATCCATACTAATTTATCGGAGACGTAATCAACAAACGACTCCCTAACCCATTCATGCCAGACGCACCACAGCGCATAGCAATGGATACAAGCCAGAAACTGCCGATACGCTTCGGAGAGACAATAAAGAAATACATCAGCCGCAACCTCAATATGGACAACCTCATACTCATTCCACTCGCACTTGCAGGATATGCACGCTACCTCAAAGGAATAGACGACAAGGGAGAGCCATTCCCACCATCACCCGACCCACTACTCGAAGAACTCCAGAAAATCGTAGAACCACTCGAAATAGGCAAACAAAACCAAGACTACAGTTGCCTCCACCAACTCTACAGCCGTAAAGACATATTCGGCACAGACCTCTACACAACTCCTCTCGGAGCAAAAATAGAAGGAATGGTGGCAGAACTCTTCGCAGAAAAAGGCGCAGTAAGGAAAACCCTGCACAAATACATAAGCAAAAGGTAATCCCAACACGACCACAAATAAGGCTTCAGGGTAACGTTAAGGTAACGATAAGGTAATGATAAGGTAATGATGAAGGAGTGTTAAGGGAGAGATGAAAAAATCAAAGACTTGTTAAGGACTTATTAAGGACTTATTAAGGACTTATCAAGGACATACCAAAGGGATACCAAAGGGATAACAAAGGGATACCAAAGGGAATTCTCCCATTCGAATGGGAGAATTGACGGAGATGAGACGGAGATGAGACGGAGATGAAGCGGAAAAATTTGCTCATGTCAGACAAAATACCTACCTTTGCAGTTCGAAATAAATTTATAAACATAAATTGTACAAAGTACACAGTAAAATTGTAAGCAATCAGTTATGGCATTTACAAGAATTACAGCCGCAGAAGCAGCGGCTTTGATTAAGCACGGAGACAATATCGGTCTCAGCGGATTTACACCTGCAGGAACTGCAAAGGCAGTAACAGCAGAATTGGCAAAAATTGCCCATGCAGAACATGAGGCAGGACGTCCTTTCCAAGTAGGGATTTTCACAGGTGCAAGCACAGGTCAGTCAACCGACGGAGTGCTCTCAAATGAACACGCAATACGCTACCGCGCACCTTATACCACCAATCCAGATTTCCGTAAGCACGTAAACGCAGGTGAATTTGCCTATAACGACATCCACCTCGGAATGATGGCACAGGATTTGAGATACGGTTTCCTCGGAGATGTAGATTGGGCTATCATCGAAGTATGCGCAATAGAAGACGACGGAAAAGTATATCTCACTGCAGCAGGAGGTATTTCTCCAACTATCGCTATGCTCGCAAAGAAAGGCATCATATTGGAACTCAATGCATTCCACAGTCCAAAATCAAAGGGAATACACGATGTTTACCAACCATTGGACCCACCTTGCCGCAAACCAATTCCAATCGAACACGTAACAGACCGCATAGGTACACCATATCTGCAACTTGACCCTAAGAAAGTAGTCGGAGTAGTGGAATGCGACATCCCGGATGAAGCCCGCAGTTTCAAGGGAGCAGACCCAGTTACCGACAAAATCGGAGAAAATGTAGCCAACTTCCTTCTCAACGAACGTAAACGCGGAATCATCCCACCAAGTTTCCTCCCATTCCAAAGCGGTGTAGGAACCACAGCCAACGCAATCCTCTTCGCACTCGGAAGCGACCCTGATATGCCTCAGATGGAAATATATACCGAAGTGCTTCAGAATGCAGTTGTGGACCTTATGTTCGAAGAAAGAGTGAAATGCGCATCTACTTGCTCACTCACAGTAACCAACGACAAACTCCTGAGCATATACGACAATATCGACTTCTTCAAAGACAAACTCGTACTCCGTCAGTCAGAAATATCAAACAACGCAGAAGTAATCCGCCGTCTCGGTCTGATTGCTATCAACACCGCTATCGAAGTAGACCTCTATGGACATGCCAACTCAACCCAAATCTGCGGTACCAAGATGATGAACGGTATCGGCGGATCAGGCGACTTCGAGAGAAATGCATTCCTCTCAATCTTCACCTGTCCTTCAGTGGCAAAAGGCGGCATGATAAGCAGCATCGTACCATTCTGCAGTCACGTTGACCATACAGAACACGACGTTAACGTCATCGTAACAGAACAAGGAGTTGCCGACCTCCGCGGAAAAGGCACAAAGGAAAGAGCACAAGCCATCATAGAGAATTGCGCACATCCTGACTACAAACAACTGCTTTGGGACTATCTCAAGATAGCAGATCAAGGTCACTGCTGCCACAAACTCTCTGCCGCATTGGCTATGCACGACACATTCCTCCGCGAAGGAGACATGCACAAGACCGACTATTCACTCTACGTGAAATAAGAAGATAATCAGCCTTAACAGCCCTTCGGAAAAATAAAAAAGAGATTAAAGATGAAACTAATATCCTGGAACGTAAACGGAATAAGAGCGGCATGCAGCAAAGGATTTGCAGACGTGTTCGACCAACTCGACGCCGATTTCTTCTGCCTGCAAGAAACTAAAATGCAGGAAGGGCAACTCGACCTGAGTTTTCTGGGATATCAGTCATTCTGGAACTCAGCCGAAAAGAAGGGCTATTCAGGCACAGCCATATTCACCAAACACACACCGCTGAATATCTATAAATCACCAAACCTACCTGAGGCCGAAGGGGTACTGAGACAGGAAAACGAAGGAAGAATCATCACCCTCGAAATGGAGGACTTCTACCTCGTTACCGTCTATACCCCAAACTCTCAGGATGGACTAAGAAGATTAGACTACAGAATGGAGTGGGATAACGATTTCCGCAAATACCTGCAAGAACTCGATAAAAAGAAACCAGTAGTGGTCTGCGGAGATATGAATGTGGCACACAAGGAAATTGACATCAAGAATCCTCAGACAAACCACCATAATCCAGGATTTACCGACGAGGAGAGAGAGAAATTCCAGACACTTCTGAATGTCGGATTTACAGACACTTTCCGTCATTTCTTCCCCAATCAGAAAGATATCTATTCGTGGTGGTCATATCGTTTTCATGCCCGTGAGAACAACACAGGATGGAGAATCGACTATTTCCTCTGTTCCGACAGATTGAAAGAGAAACTGCAATCAGCAAAAATCCACACCGACATCTTCGGTTCGGATCATTGCCCAGTAGAACTGACATTGGAGATTAAGGGGTAAAAGGTTAAGAGTTTAAGAGAATGAAACGTTCTGTAGTAAACATATTGATACTTATAAATGTAGTAGCATTCCTGATTGATGCCGTATTTGGAATAAACAGCACATTCGGATTGTTCTACTTTGCATCCCCACTATTCCATTGGTATCAGCCTGTTACCTATATGTTTATGCACGCAGGTGTTTGGCACATATTCTTCAATATGTTCACATTATGGATGTTCGGAAGAACCTTAGAGATAGCCTGGGGACCAAAACGATTTACGGCTTTCTATTTCATCTGCGGTATAGGCGCTGCTATAGTTCAAGAATTAGGACAGGCAATAGGCCTTATCGGTCCATTCGACTGGGCAGTAGGAGCAAGTGGAGCAATATATGGCATTCTGCTCGGATTTGGAATGACATTCCCTAACGAAAGGATGTTTGTATTCCCATTCCCGTTCCCTATCAAGGCAAAATATTTTGTCATAATATTCGCCGCAATCGAGTTGTTCTGCGGAGCAGCACAATTCTCAGGCGACAGAACAGCCCACTATGCCCACATTGGCGGAATGCTGTTTGGAGCATTGGTTATGCTCTATTGGAGAAGTAAGATGATAACCATCAAGGGAGTAAGGAAAATGAAGGTTGTTTACAACACATCAGAAAAAAGCGGCAACTATTCATCAGCATACAATACGACAAACTACTCAGGTGTCTCAGATACGACCAACGTTACTGACTACCGGAAAATAGACGAGATACTTGATAAAATTCGCAAAGGTGGGTACAACAGTCTGACAAACGACGAAAAGCGGCAATTATTTGAAGCAAGCAACAAAAAATAAGACGAAATAAATCAAGAAAGGGGTGATAAGAATACTGAGATATATATTCATAGGGCTGAATATATTTGCCACAACGGCAATGCTTTTGTGTGCGTATTCCGTCTATCTGCACCCCATCCATTTCCCCAATTGGTCATGGCTCGGAATGATATTCCCAATTCCGCTGATTGTCAATCTCGCATTCTTAGTATTTTGGCTCCTGTTCGGGAAATACAAACTAATGCTTATTTCAGCAGTAGGAATGGCGCTTTGTGCTGGGACCATCCGCACATTCTGTCCTATCAATATGTTTCAAGGAGAACCAAAAGGCAGAACCCTGAAAGTGCTGTCGTATAATGTGCTCAACTTCAACAAACAAGCAGATGAAAATTGGGAAGAAAATCCGATTGTACGTTACCTCATAGATTCAGATGCGGATATAATATGCCTTCAGGAAGCAGAACAAGCAACAAAGGAATGGGTCAAGAGCCAATTTGAAGGCATCTATCCATATATCTCTTCATGCAACAATGAGATTTCCTCAATGGTCATTATCTCAAAACTTCCGCTCATAGACTCTTTTCCACTCAATATCCCTTCTGAAGGAAATCATAGTTGTGCATTCAGATTACTACTGGAAGAAGATACACTTCTGGTGATAAACAATCATTTGGAATCGTACAAACTAAATGATGAGGATAAAGAAAAGTACAAGGAAATATTCCGCGACATAAAGAATCGTACTCAGAAACAGCAGATAGAAGAAAACTTTGATTTGCTTGAAGACAAACTCGCCTCTGCAAACCAAATAAGAGCCTTACAGGCAGATTCCATCAACAATTTTATTGAACAGACCACTTGCAAATATATCATTAGCTGCGGAGATTTCAACGACAGTCCTATTTCATACGTTCACAGGGTAATGTCTAAACATCTGAATGACGCGTTCACCCAATCAGGCAATGGGCTCGGACTTTCCTACAACAAAGACGGAATGTACTTTAGAATTGACAACATATTAGTCAGCGATAATATGACCCCATACTACGCAAAAGTCGATGACGGAATAGCCAAAAGTGACCATTATCCGATATTTTGCACGCTTGAATATTAATTTTTTTCGTTTATTTAGTTTATATTTCCCAACTTTTTATTAACTTTGCACGCTGTATGCGCACAAACGCGTGTGCAGAGAGAATTGAACTATCATTAAAACAATAAAAAATTATCAAAATGCAAAACAAAGGATTCGTTAAGTTTTTAGCCATTGCGCTAACGCTTATTTGCCTTTTCTATCTCTCTTTCACCATAGTGGCTAACTATGTTGACAATAAAGCTGCAGAGATGGAAGAGAGTCAAGCAGAGCAGTATTTGGACTCACTGAATACTACTCCGTTCTATTTGGGAACTTATAACTTAAAACAGTGCCGTGAAACAGCCATCGGACTTGGTCTGGACCTTAAGGGCGGTATGAACGTAATGCTTGAGGTGTCTATCCCTGACATCATCAAGGCTTTGGCAGACCACAACCCTGACCCTACATTCAACAAGACTGTTGATGAGGCTCAGAAGGCGAACATTGAAAGCCAGGACGACTACATCACTTGCTTTACTGATGCTTTTAAAAAGAACTTCCCTAACCAAGCTATGGCAAGTTTCTTTGCTACACAGCAGTTGAAGGGCAAGGTAACAACAAATAGTTCCGACAAAGAGGTGGAAGATGTACTTCGTGAAGAAGTGAAATCAGCTGTTGACAACGCATTCCTCGTTCTCCGCACACGTATTGACCGCTTCGGAGTTGTTCAGCCAAATATCCAGAAAGTAGAAGGTCAGACAGGTCGTATCCTTGTAGAACTTCCTGGTATCAAAGAGCCAGAGCGTGTACGTAAACTCCTTCAGGGAAGTGCAAACCTTGAGTTCTGGGAGACTTACGACACTCAAGCAGCTATTCCATTCCTCAACCAACTCAACACAGCATTGAGAAACCAACTCGTTGGTGAGGTGGCAGATTCCACTGAGACTGCAAGTGCTGCTGAAACCGAAGAAACAGCAGAAACAGTAGCCGATACAGCCAGTGTTGACAGTGCTAAGGCAGAAGAAAACCTCCTTGCAAAAGTTTCTACTTCAGAAGAAGCAACTCCAACCCAGGCAATGGATGAGGAAGCCAAAGCAAAGGCTAAGGCAGAGAATCCTCTCTTCGCATTACTGCAACCTATGCAGGGTGACAGAGGATGTGTGGTTGGCTATGCTCTCGCAGCCGATACCGCAGAAATCGACCAACTCCTTACCGGTGAGATTGCAAAGCGCATCCTTCCAGGTGATTTGAGCCTGAAATGGGGCGTTAAGGCAATGGACAAGGCTGGAAAGATATTTGAACTTTACGCTATACGTATGACAGGTCAAAACGGCCGTGCACCTATTGAAGGTGATGTAGTTACCGAGTCTAAGGACGAATTCGACCAGTTCAGCCGTCCAGTTGTCACTATGAAGATGAATACTGAAGGTGCACGTAAATGGGCTGCTCTTACTGAAGCAAATGTAAACCATTGTGTTGCTATCGTTCTTGATAACCTCGTATATAGTGCTCCTAACGTAAAGAATAAGATTGACGGTGGTAGTACTGAGATTAGTGGTGCATTCACAGTAAACGACACAAAAGACCTTGCCAACGTACTTCAGTCAGGTAAGATGCCAGCTCCTACACAGATTGTTCAGGAAGATATCGTAGGCCCATCTCTCGGCGCAGAGTCAATCAAGGCTGGTTTCATTTCATTTATCATCGCATTCATCGTGCTGATGATCTATATGTGCGTGATGTATGGAGTCAGAGCAGGTATGGTTGCCAATACAGCACTCTTGCTTAACTTCTTCTTCACAATCGGTATCCTCACATCTCTCCAGGCTGCACTTACCATGTCAGGTATCGCAGGTATGGTGCTCACACTCGGTATGGCAGTCGATGCCAACGTGCTTATCTATGAGCGTACCAAGGAAGAGATGAAGGCAGGAAAGAACCTCAAGAATGCTATTGCAGCAGGTTACAGCAATGCATTCTCAGCAATCTTCGACTCCAACCTCACAAGTATCATCACAGGTGTCATCCTCTTCTATTTCGGTACCGGACCAATCAAGGGATTTGCTACAACCCTCATCATCGGTATCATCTGCTCATTCTTCACAGCAGTATGGTTGACTCGTATTTGGTACGAACACCAGATGAAACGCGAAAAGTGGCAGGACATCACATTCACTACATCCATATCTAAGAATATGATGCAGGGAACTGACTTCAAGTTCATGAGTGTTTATAAGATTTCCTTCACTATATTCGGAGCAGCATTGCTCATTGGTATCGTTTCCTTCTTCACACGTGGACTCAGTGAATCTATTGACTTCACAGGTGGTCGTAACTATAAGGTAGAATTCAGCACAGCTGTTATCCCTGAAAATGTAGAGGCTGCACTTGATGCTAAGTTCCAGGAGAAAGTGAGCCAGGAAGACGACGTAGATAAGGTTACAGTACAAGTTATCTCTGTAGGTACCGACAATAAGACCGTCAGAGTATCTACCAACTATCGTATCAACGAGAATGGTCAGACAGTTGACTCAGAAATAGAAAAGGTATTGTACGAGGTATTTATTGAGAACGGATGGATTGACAAGACTGTTACCCTTGAAAACTTCATCGACCGTGATAACCGTGTAGGCGGTTCTATCATCAGTTCACAGAAGGTAGGTGCATCAATAGCAGAAGATATTACTTACGGAGCAATCTGGTCAGTAATCCTTGCCCTTATCGCCATCTTCCTTTACATCCTCTTCCGCTTCCGCAACGTAGCATTCTCAATTGGTTCTATCACAGCATTGGCATTCGATACATTCCTTATCATAGGCATATATAGTTTGTGCTGGGGATGGTTGCCATTCTCACTTGAGATTGACCAGACATTTATCGGTGCTATCCTTACCGCTATCGGATATTCTATCAACGACAAGGTGGTAATCTTCGACCGTATCCGTGAGGAACTGGGCAAATATCCAAACCGTGAACGTCAGCGTCTGTTCAATGATTCATTGAATATCACATTGGCTCGTACAATCAACACATCAGTGTCAACGCTCATCGTATTGCTCTGTATCTTCTTCCTTGGTGGAGAAAGCATTCGCAGTTTCGCATTTGCAATGATTCTCGGTGTTGTCATAGGTACTTGTTCTTCACTCTTCATCGCAGCACCAACAGCATATCTCGTACTTGGTCATAAGATTATTGACCGCCGCGAGAAAGCTCAGGTTACAGCAGAAGAAGCAAAATAAATAAACCATTTTCAGTGTTTCGAACACCGAAATCCGAATAAACAAAGAACCTCTTTCCTATGGAGAGAGGTTTTTTTTGTTCTTTCTTTATCATAAATCATAACTTTTTTGTAATTTTGCAACCTAAAACGTAATTATATGATAAAAGTAGCAATAGTAGGATACGGCAATATCGGGCATGGAGTATTGGAGGCCCTTGAGGCTGCTCCGGATATGGAATGCGTAGGTATAGTACGAAGGAAAGTTACACCTATATATAATTATAAGGTGGTAACCGATATCCGTGAACTTGGCAAAGTCGATGTGGCTATTCTTGCCACTCCTACAAGAAAAGTCGAGGAGTACGCAACTCAGATGCTTGCTTTGGGAATAAATACTGTAGATAGTTTTGACATCCACACCCAGATAGCAGATCTTCGCAGAAGTCTTGATGAGAAAGCGAAAGCCAACAATGCTGTTTCAGTAATTTCCGCAGGTTGGGACCCAGGTAGCGACTCGGTAGTTCGCACTCTGATGCAATCCCTTGCACCAAAAGGTATAACATACACTAATTTCGGACCAGGACGCAGTATGGGGCATTCTGTAGCCGTTCGTGCTATCGAAGGAGTCAAGGATGCACTTTCATTGACAATACCTATAGTAACAGGTCTTCATAGGCGTATGGTGTATGTAGAACTTGAAAAAGGAGCCGATTTCAAAACCGTAGAGCAAGCCATCAAGACCGACCCATATTTTGTTAATGATGAAACTCATGTCCAACAAGTAGATTGTGTGGACAATCTGAACGATGTAGGTCACGGTGTCAATCTTGTACGAAAGGGAGTCAGCGGTACAACCCACAATCAGTTATTCGAATTCAATATGAAGATCAACAATCCCGCACTTACAGCCCAAGTCATGGTCAATATGGCAAGAGCCTCATTGCGGCAAAAACCTGGAGCATACACTATGATTGAAATTCCAGTCATCGACATGCTCCCCGGAGATAGGGAAGAAATAATAAGGCACCTCGTTTGAGATGCCTTTTTAATTTGGGATTATTGCTTATGTTAGTACGCAGTGCAATTGGAAAAACGCCAAATTCCTATATGACTTTCGTCAAATCTATTTGTGCTTTTGGTCCTTGAACAGGAATGCAAACAATATTGCAACCACGAATGCATATAAAGCGAATATATACCAAGCGGTCTGCCAACCGCCGATTTGCGATGCGGAATCCTGCTGAGAATAAACGAAATGGTTGACCACCAAACCGGCAGCCCAAGTTCCTATACTTGCACCAAGACCATTGGTCATCAGCATAAACAATCCTTGTGCGCTTGAACGTATTTCCTTGTCGGTATTGTCGTTTACGAATAGGGCACCTGATATATTGAAGAAATCGAATGCTACTCCATATACAATACAACTCAGGATAAACAGCCACACCATATCTCCCGGATTACCCAACCCGAAGAATCCGAAGCGCAGAACCCACGCAAACATAGAAATCAGCATCACCTTCTTGATACCGAACCTCTTCATACAGAATGGTATGAGTAGGATACAAAGAGTCTCACTTATCTGACTGAGTGAAATCAAGGCATTGGCATTGTTTGCACCCCAAGTATCAGCATAAGCCGCCACATCCTTAAAACTTGTTATGAAGGTATTGGCATATCCATTTGTGATTTGCAATGATGCTCCCAACAGCATAGAGAAGATGAAGAACACAGCAAACTGTCCTTTCTTAAAGAGAGAGAAAGCAATCAATCCGCTGGCTTCCAAGAAACTCTGTCCTTGTTCCTTAGGTTTGCAAGGGCAATTAGTCAGAGTGAGAGAATATATACAAAGTATTATACTAAGGACTCCAGACACTATAAATTGTTCGTATGAATGTTGGAACTGAATTCCGTCACCATTCGTCATAAAGTTCACAAAAAGCATAGTGCAGATAAATCCCACTGTGCCGAATACCCTTATCGGAGGGAAGTCTTTTACCGTGTCAAGCCCTGAATTCTCAAGAGCATTGAATGCCACCGAATTTGACAGGGCAATAGTTGGCATAAAGAATGCGATGCTCAACAGATACAGCAAATAGAATGTGCCGAATGCCATATTGCTGCCCGCAGACATAGCATAATATCCAGCCCCTAACATCATCATTCCCGCCAATCCGTGACACAACGACAGCACTTTCTGTGCAGGAATCCATTTGTCAGCGATTATACCCATCAAGGCAGGCATAAACACAGAAACAAACCCTTGGCTCGCATAAAAAAGCCAAATCTTTTCTCCAAAGCCAGCATTTGCCAAGAAGCTACCCATCGAAGTGAGGTAAGAGCCCCATACGGCAAATTCCAAGAAGTTCATAACTATCAGTCTGAACTTCAAAGCAGTTGAATTACTAGTTCTCATAATATATTATTCATTTTTATTGGAATATAGCCAATCTATTTTGACATGACAAAGTTAAGGTTTTATAGCGATATCTGCAAATTTTTGTTTCACAGCCTCGGCTTTACTCTTCCCAACAATCATAGTGAGTGATTCCAATGAAGCCTCTTTTATGCGTTTCACACTCTTAAAGTGCTTCAGCAGGAGTAATTTAGTCTGTGGACCAATACCTTTTATATTGTCAAGTTCAGATTCGGTCTGACGTTTACTCCGTTTGTCACGATGGAAAGTTATGGCATATCGGTGCACTTCGTCTTGGATTCGTGTCAAGAACTGGAATACTGGTGACTTCACATCGGCCCCTACTGTGCAGAACCCACCTTCACCACTGAAGGCAAGCAGTTCGGAAGTTCTGTGTCTGTCATCCTTTGCCAATCCTACGATAGCAATCGACAGATGTAGTTCATCCTCCACTACCTTGCGGATAGTTTCCATCTGTCCTTTACCTCCATCGGCAATGATAAGGTCGGGCAGGTATTTCTCCTTTTCGGCAGTGTGTTCAGCCAATATTCTCCCATATCGTCTGAAAACCACTTCTGCCATCGAGGCATAATCATCAGGTCCAACAACTGTACGTATATTATATTTCCTGTAGTCCGATTTAGAAGGTTTGGCACCTTTGAACACCACACATCCCGCTACAGCATCTGTTCCAGAGATATTAGAATTGTCAAAACATTCTATATGATACGGCAACTTCTCCAGTTTCAGCAATCTCTGTAACTCCTTAAGCAGGTTGGTGCAACGTTGTTCTGGATTGAGCCTCTCTGCTTGTTTTGCTTTATCAAACTTATATTGCCTTACATTTGCCTGTGAAATCTCAAGCAGATGTTTTTTCTCACCTCTCACTGGAACAGTTATTGTAATGCCATTCAATTCCACTCCAGTTTCGAAAGGAAGAACTATTTCTTTCGCATTACTTCCATATCGTTCTCTCATCTCCACTATTGCAAGGGCAAGCAAATCCTCTGTAGATTCCTCTGTTCGTTTGGCATACTCGAAGGTAAACGCCTGATTTATACACCCATTGGTAACGTGTAGGAAATTCACAAATGCCGACTTCTCATCATCGGTAATGCTGAACACATCTATGTCGTGTGTATAGTGGGCAATAACCTCTGTTTTCTCACAAAACGCCAATGCCATCACATACTTCTGCCTCAGCAATTCCGCCTCCTCATATTTCATTTCCTCCGCCAACTCACCTATTTCCTTCTTCAGCCTCTCGCACACCCTTCTTGTATTGCCCCGCAGTATTTCCTTCACCTCCTCAACATACTTCATATATTCCTCATGGCTTTGTAGTCCCACACACGGAGCCTTGCAATTCTTGATATGATACTCCAGACAGGTTTTCCATTTCCCCTCCTTGATGGTTTCAGGAGTGAGACTGCTCCTGCAACGTCGGAGAGGATAAATCTTGTTTATCAGTTCAAGCATATTATTGAGGGAACCAGCATGCGAAAACGGGCCGAAGAAGTCAGCGCCAATTTCTTTACCCCCCACCACGATATTCCTGTTGCGGGTTTTGAACACACGTGGAAAATATTCATGAGTCACACAAACCGAGGGATAGGTCTTGTCATCTTTCAGCAGGATGTTGTATCTCGGCTTATGTTTCTTGATTAGATTATTCTCCAACAGCAGAGCATCCTCCTCTGTTGGCACAACTACATACTGAATATTCTCAATCTTACTGACAAGAATCTGCGTCTTTCTCTGGGCTACATTTTTCAGGAAGTATGAACTAACCCTCCTTTTCAGGTTTTTAGCCTTGCCTACATATATAATGGTTCCCTTATCATCGAAATATTGGTAGCAACCCGGACTTTCGGGCAATGATGCCACAATATTCTTCAGCCGATTCAACCTGTCTGTAGTGCTCACACTCTGATTAGAGTCATTATATCGATATCTGGGCCTAAGAACTCACGTCCCTGCAATCCTTCGTCACGGATTTCTATGATGAAATTCATATAGCATTTCTTAGGATTGAACAGTTTGCACAGTTCCCAAGCAGCCTTTATCGTACCACCTGTAGCAAGTAGATCGTCATGGATAAGCACAACATCATCTTCTGTGATGGCATCTTTATGAATCTCAATGGTATCACTTCCATATTCCTTGGAATAGGTATAGGAGAAAGTCTCAGCAGGCAGTTTTCCTGGTTTTCTGCAAAGTATCAATCCTGCACCAAGACGTTTGGCAAGGATTGCGCCCATTATAAATCCTCTTGATTCAATGCCCACAATCTTAGTGATGCCTTTGTCTTTATAGTACTCATACATTTCCTCCTCCATAATCTCAAGGCATTTCGGATCTTTGAATAGAGTAGTTACATCGCGGAAATTGATTCCTGGTTGAGGGAAATCAGGAATACTCCTTAAATGGTCTAATAGAAACTGATTGTTCATAATATGTCTATTTTTAAATTCTTAATTCTTCACTTCATCACTCATCTTCCCAACAGCACCAACATAGCATTTATATCGCTTGGAGAAACTCCGGGGATACGGCTTGCCTGTGCCAAGGTGCTGGGGTTTATCGCTGCTAATTTCTGTCGTGCCTCAATGCTTATCTGAGTCATATTGGCATAGTCGAATTTACCTGCAATTCTAATGTTTTCAAGGCGCAGCATCTTGTCGGCTACCATCTGCTCCCTGTCGATATATCCTTTATACTTTATCTGAATTTCCGCAGCCTCCACTATTTCCTCCTCTTCATCCTTAATCAATTGGCTCAGTGGTATTATATAAGGTGCTATATTTTTTATTGTTACCTCTGGACGTGAAAGCAAATCAATGAGTTTACAACCACGTTCCAATGGTTTGGTTCCTATCTTTTCCAGCGCGGGATTTATTATATTGGCCTTTATACTGAAATTTCCTGCAAAATCCTTTATTTTCTCTATCCTCGCCTTCTTATCTTGCATCCTCTGATAGCGCTCAATGGAAGCAAGTCCGAGTTTGTATCCTTTTTCCGTAAGACGCATATCGGCATCGTCCTGCCGGAGCAATATTCTGTATTCTGCCCTTGAGGTAAACATCCTGTAAGGTTCATCAACGCCTTTGGTGACCAAATCATCAATCAGCACCCCGATATAAGCCTCGTTTCTATGCAGCACAAAAGGTTCCTCACCTCTCACCTTGAGCACAGCATTGATACCAGCCACCAATCCCTGACCTGCTGCCTCTTCATAGCCTGTAGTGCCATTCACCTGACCTGCTAAGAACAATCCCTCTACAATTTTCGACTCCAAAGAATGCGTCAACTGGGTTGGGTCAAAGAAATCATATTCTATCGCATACCCTGGTCTGTACACCTTTATATTCCTAAAGCAAGGTATATGCCTGAGAGCCTCCATCTGTATATCCATAGGGAGTGACGATGAAAAGCCATTCAGGTACATCTCGTTAGTGGTCTCGCCTTCCGGTTCCAGAAACAGTTGGTGGAATTCCTTGTCGGGGAAAGTGTGCAGTTTGGTTTCTATGCTCGGGCAGTATCTCGGACCGATACTCTTTATCTGACCATTATACAGAGGTGAATCCGCCAATCCGCTTTTCAGTACCTCATGCACCTTCTCGTTAGTCATACACAGCCAACAAGGCAGTTGTGCGAGTCTCGTTCTGGCCCCCTTAGTTGGGATATACGAGAATCCACACTCTCCCTCATCTCCATCCTGGCGTTCCATTAATGAGAAATCCACACTCCGCTTGTCTATCCGCACAGGAGTACCAGTCTTCATCCTTCCTTGTCGGATGCCCAATCGGGTGATAGATTCAGTCAAGCCCTTTGCCGCCGGTTCGGCAATCCTGCCTCCTTCAATCTGTTTCCTTCCTATGTGCATAAGTCCGTTGAGGAATGTCCCTGCGGTAATTATCACACACTTTGCACTCATTTCAGCCCCCCATATCGTCTTGATACCTGTAATGCGGTATTTCGGAAATTCCAATCCTGTTTCCTCAGTAACAACTTCCGATACCTGGTCTTGCCATATATGCAGATTATCTTGGTTTTCGAGCACTTCCCTCCATTTCCAGATAAATTTCGCCCTGTCGCACTGGGCTCTCGGACTCCACACAGCGGGTCCTTTCGACCGGTTAAGCATTCGGAACTGAATAGTGCAGGCATCTGTCACCTCACCCATTCTGCCACCCAGCGCATCGATTTCCCTCACTATCTGACCTTTGGCAATACCTCCAACGGCTGGGTTGCACGACATCTGGGCAATCTTGTTCATGTCCATAGTGACAAGACAAGTCTTTGCCCCCATCTGTGCCGCTGCCGCTGCTGCCTCACAACCCGCATGGCCGGCTCCCACCACAATCACATCAAACCGCATAACCTCAGAACCATTTCACCATTACATCATTACATCATTACATCATTTCACCATTTCACCGTTACACCATTTCACCCCTCTAACCTACTGTTTCATCTGTTTGATTATATTTCTATCCACAGCCCCCTTCAGGAAATCGAAAAGTTGGGTTGCCTGTTCTGTAGCGAAAGCCAACTGATATTGCTGAATATCTTTGGCAAATTCCGACACTTTTACCATCTGGCACGCCACAATAGTCTTTTCTGGTTTCGGAGCGCCGAAAAGGAATACCCAGCGAGTACCCTTCGTCTCTCTCGAAAGCGACACAGCACCGCTCGACATCCAAACCACCGTGGCTGCTCCCAAATTCACAGTCCTACCGAATACCAATTCTATTGGCTCCAAGTAATTAGGATAATTCTCGATAGTCATCTCTATCCATTCTGTCTTCTTCTCCTTTTTTATCACCATAGAGAAAACAACACCCTCCTGAATGTCACCATTAGCAGGATTGACACACGAAAGGTTTTCAAATCTCAGGCTGTCCTGAGTACTTTGGGCATTGATTTGCAAAGCCCCAGACAAACAAATTAAAAGGCTTAACATTGCCTTACAGATTCTTGATACCATAAACCAATTATTCTTTATATTTCCGTTCATTCCCACACCTATCTCATCTCCCCCCAATACTTTCACCCCACAAAGTTACATTATTTTTTTTAATCCGTAATCATTCCGACCTAAAAAAAATCAATCTCCATCAAAAAACGAAAAAAAACACACCATTGATTAAACCATCTGCTATTTTCTTCGTCAAAGCAAAAGAGATTTACTAATAAAATCACCAACACTTAAAAATTAAAAATTATGAGAAAACTCTTTTTAGCAATCCTTTGCTGTCTTTCAGCAAGCGTATTTGCACAGGGACAAGGTGGTCCTCAAGGTGGAGGTCAGTTCGACCCAGAACAAATGATTACACGTCAGGCAGATCGTCTGAAGGAAACATGTGGCCTTAGCGACGAACAGTATGCAAAAGTTAAGGAATTCTACAAGAAGCAGCATGAAGAAATGATGAAGCAGTTCCAGGAAGGTGGCCAAGGTCAGGGTCAGCGTATGAGCCGCGAAGATATGGAAAAGCGTCGTGAAGCACAGAATGCAGAACTCAAGAAGATCCTCACCGAGGAGCAGTACAAGAAGTACACAGAGGCTCAGGCACAGCAGCGTCAGCGTCGTGGACAAGGTGGACAAGGTGGTCAGGGCGGTCCTGGTCAAGGAGGTCCACAAGGCGGCCCAGGTGAAGGCGGTCCTCAGGGAGGTCCTCAGAACTGATAACTTACATACAAACAACAAAAGCCACCCCATTTCCAGAGGTGGCTTTTTGTTGTTACTCCATTGCTCGCGGTATCACCTATAATACACTTTCTTTCCGTTGATGATGTACATCTGTCCCTTAACAGGATTTGTCACTCTCTGTCCGGAAAAGTCAATGATGCTGCCATTCATGGTTGGCTGAAGTTGAGAATCCTTTGCGATATTCTCAATACCCACGGCATCCCACTCCTTAATTTCTCCGAAGGATTTCCACACATCGGCAGATTTATATTTTGATAATGTTCCTACAGGCACATGAAGTGTGCAATCTGTTTTGTCTACACCAATAAATACACCTGTGCCGATATTTGTTAATGGATTTTGCCAATTGACATAAATGTCCCTTAAACCTTCACAATAATAGAATGCTTTATCTCCAATACTCGTCACGGAATTGCCGATAGTCACTGAGGTTAAGACTATACAAACACAAAATGCATGAATTACAATAATAAACAAGGCATATCCGAAAAGAA
>R04__coassemble_388_pt1 | contig 16099 bp, 10 predicted proteins | sample R04__metabat2_high_PE_018 | metagenome-assembled genome bin R04
ATCTATACCCACGACAGCGATACCCTCTTCGTCAACCTATTCATAGCAAGTCAACTCGACGATGAACGCTTTGGAATACGTCAGGAGACCTCTTTCCCTTACGAGCAGAAGACCACTCTCATCATCACCAAGGCAGGAAACTACACCATTGCCGTGAGAAACCCATCGTGGACAGGAGGAAGTGGATATACCAAATATACACAAGACTGGAATAAAGGCGATAAAATCGAAATCAATCTGCCTATGACACTCCACTATGAACAATGCCCAGGACTCAACGAATATATCGCATTCAAATACGGTCCGATACTTCTTGCCGCCAATACCGAAGCCACAGATTTGCAGAACGAATATGCAGGAGAAGGACGTATGGATCATGCTCCAGGCAGCAGAGCAACGGGAAAGAACGTCAGCACATCCCCACTGCTGATATGCGAACGCGATACAGTTGCAAACCTCATAGAGAAAATCTCCGACAACAGCCTCACATTCAGGTGCAAAGCCCCTGCATATATACCAGCAGGGTCCATGTTTGCAAAAAAGGAAACACTTACCCTCAAACCATTCTTCGCTACCCACCACGACAGATACGTCATCTATTGGTACCAGCAGAACGAAACCGATTTCCGCAATAGCGATATGGGCCGCACAGAGCGAGAGAAAGAAGAACTCGACCAACGCACTATCGATTTCGTAGGCACAGGAGAGCAGCAGAGCGAGGCAGGTCATAAAGCCACATACAGTTCCTCATCAACCAAGGGTAGTTACAACGGAGAATTCTATCGAGATGCACAATCGGGAGGATATATACAATACACCCTATCAAACCCCGACCAGCAGAGCCAGGGACTATCCATTATGTGCCGCTTCACCACAGCCGACAAAAACCGTGCAGCAACGATATATGTTGACGGCACAGAGTTAGCCACAATAACTATCCCTTCTAAAACATCAACAGCCGACGATAATGGTTTCTTCAACATCGAGTACCCTCTCCCAGAATCCCTTATCAAAGACGCTGAGGGAAAGGTAAAGACAGAATTCGTATTCAAGATTTCAGCCAATAAAGGCACACTTTGTCCTGGACTCTACTATCTGCGCCTACTGAGCGGATATAAAGACGAGGCACTTCAGACCAATTACCAGTTCGTAGCTTCAGAATGGGCAAAAACAGGAGACTCAGGTCGAGTAGCGCAAAATAAGATTAGTTACGACTCAGAAGCCAACACGATTACCGTAAAGGCAGGCAAGGGTAATAACAATGTGTGCCTCAACATGACGGATGCAAAATACACAATAGGCACAGGACTGAGATACTTCGTCATCCAAGCCACCAACGTCAAGACCTCTGATGGCAGCGCCTATCTTTGGTGGTTCAATGGTACCAATCACGGCTCAAGCGTAGCCCCATCGACCATTATCGATGATTCCGAAGGCACAGTGTTTATATGGGACCTCACCGCCTCAGGTCTCGACGACAAATGCGTAGCACCGAAATACACCTTCTCTGATGGCAATACCATTTTCGGACTTACCTCAACCACAGGTACTTCGGTAATCAAATACATAGGGTTCAGCCAAAGCCCCATATTGCCCACCTCAATAACTAAGGTAGACAAGGAATTTTCCCAATCCCCATTTAGCGGAATGCAAGATATCTACGACCTCAGTGGCAAGAAATTTGCCGACCTTCGCGATATCCCCTCAGGCAACATCGCCATCCAAAACGGAAAGAAAATGCTGATAAAATGAAAAATGGACTATGCGAAATAATGAAAAATGGAAACTATAAAAATAACAATAATTATGAAAAAATTTATCCTCATCTCTACTCTGGTACTGAGCGCAGCAAGTGCTAATGCACAGAATCCCATAATCCAAACTAAGTACACAGCCGACCCAGCACCTTACGTTCACGGAGACACAGTATATCTCTACACCACACACGACGAGGACTATGCTCACAATTTCGAAATGTATGATTGGTTGCTATATACCTCAACAGATATGGTCAACTGGACCGATCACGGAGCAGTAGCATCAACCAAAGACTTCAAGTGGCGCTCACGCGACAACGGAGCATGGGCAGAACAAGTGATTGAGCGCAACGGCAAATGGTATATGTATTGTCCACTCCACGGTCACGGAATAGGAGTGCTGGAGTCACCAAGTCCCTATGGTCCATTCAAGGATCCTCTCGGCGAACCACTCGTATGGCAGCGTGAGCATTGGGATGATATCGACCCAACCGTATGGATTGACGACGATGGCCAAGCATATATGTATTGGGGCAATCCAAACCTCTACTGCGCCAAACTCAACGAGGATATGATAAGTATCGACAAAGATTTCGGTACCAACGGTATAATGAAAATGGAACGCCCTGATGATTATCAGGAAGGACCATGGTTCTATAAGCACGGCAAATACTATTATCTTGCTTTTGCCTCAACCTGTTGCCCCGAAGGCATAGGCTATTCAATGAGCAAATCACCCCTCGGACCATGGAAAGAATCGCATGTTCTCATGAACCATACTCCTAAGACACGCGGCAACCATCCTGGCATCATTCATTTCAAAGGTCACAACTACGTATTTGGCCTCAACTATGATCTCTTTCGCCGCATAAGCGACCTCCATGCAGAGCGCCGTTCAGTTGCTGTGGCTGAATTTGAATACAGCAAAGATGGTACTATCCCAGAAGTGAAATACTTCGATGAGCACCACATCCAGCCACTTGCCACTATGAACCCATATCGCAGAGTAGAGGCAGAGACCATTGCATGGAGCGACGGCGTGAAAACCGCCAAAGACAAAGAAGCAGGTGTTTATGTTACAGAAATCCACGATGGCGACTTCATCAAAGTTGCCAACGTAGACTTCGGTGTTCAAGGTCCAAAGAAATTCAAGGCACAAGTAGCATCTATGTACCGCAACGGCTCCATCGAACTCCGTATCGACGACCTCAACGGTAGAGTAATAGGTCAGTGCCAAGTGAACTGTACAGGAGGTGAACTCAAATGGGCAACACGCGAATGTGAAGTAACCCCTACTGCATCAGGAATCCACGACCTCTATTTCATATTCCATTCCACAGGCAAATACCCTATGTTCGACTTCGACTATTGGGAATTTGAATAATTGATATTAAGCACAAAAGCGCAGGGCACCGAAATCAGTGCCCTGCGACTTTATTTTCCGGCCTTTAAATTCTCTATGTGTATTCTGGATTTTATTCTGAATTCTATTCTCCGGATTCTATTCTCTGGATTCTATTCTCCGGATTACTTCATCTTGCTGTTTTTCTCAACCGTCCAACCTTCACGCTGAGAGAGTTGGCATGGATTGCCTAAGAACATCTTAGCAGCCTCTTTATTGCCCCTCATCTGCCACTCGAGCCAAGCCGTAGCCACGACAGAGAATTCTCCACCATGAGGCTGAGCGTATGTACCACCATGGCCTACAGGAAAATTAGCGGCAAAGGCTGGCACATGGTTTATGCGGTGGAAATCATCCATACCATTACCGTAAGCAATATCTTTCTCCCCTCCGAGGATGTAGATAATAGGGCACTTTATCTCTTTCAGTTTCGATTTCTCTGGCATAGGCATACCAGGCATAGCGCTACCAGAATTGGTGAACAGGCCGCTGTTGCATATCATGATGGTAGAGATGCGTTTGTCGGCACAGTTGTAGAGAGTTTGCAAACCGCCACACGACATTCCTGCTGCGGCGATATGCTTAGTATCTACTTTGCCAAAGAATTTGCTTCCCTTGTCTTTGTTTTGGTTTATTGCCCAGTCGATGGATTCTATCTGGTGTTCTGATGTGGATTGCGGTCCGCGATATGACTGCACTTTCCCTTCAGCATCAAATTCTGGCATATAGCCTGTGGCAAGAACCAGATAGCCGTGGGATGCAATTTCGTTGAGGAATTTATAATGTTCCCAAGGGGAATTAGTACAAGCCCCATTGCCCCATACGAGTACTGGCAACGGATTTTTTTCGTTGAAATTCGACAGGTCTTTCGGGTAGAACAATGTATGTGCTGGCAGACTCTCGTCGGTGGTCATCACTGCCTTGTAGTTGCCTGTGCCACCTTCCTCTACTGTCATATCCTGTGCTGTCGGTGCAGTCCCAGTGCGCACTTCGTCGAGGAAAGCAACCATTTTCTGCAGATTCTCCTTGCTATACATATTCATTCCGTGACCACCGCCTGGCACTAAGGTGAGTTGGCTCTTCACTCCTGCTTTCTGCAGAGCATCGTAGAGTTCCTGTCCCTGACAACAAGGCACCACATTATCTTCTGTTCCGTGGAAAATAGTCGTTGGAGGGTCGTTCCTGTCGAGATAGGTGATAGACCCGACCGACTTGAAATTATCAGAATATTCCTCGGCAAAGTCATGACCTATTAGTGCCTCCTCTGGAGTACCTCCCCATTTACGAGGCTCATCACAGTTCATCTTGAACATATCTATCGGTCCCGACCAATCGCATACGGCATTTACCTTGCTGCTCTCGGTGAGGAAATTGCCCACACTGCCTTCGAGGTCAACGTCCAAAGCGCCTACCTTTGCAGTTTTCAGTCCTGATGTAGTACCTGCCAGGGTGGCAAGATGACCTCCGGAAGAAAATCCTGATGTGGCGATGAATGAAGTATCAAACTTATAATTCTTTGCATTTCCGCGAATGAAACGAATCACAGCTTTTATGTCGTTGATCTGTGCAGGGAATTTCGCGTCCTGACTTGAGCGGTGGTTAGGACATACCACAGCATAGCCGGCTTTCAGCAGGGCATCGACTATGGTACCCAGGTCGGCCATACCTTTTGAACTGTTGCTGAACCATGCACTGCCGTAGATATGAACCACAACAGGGTAAGAGGCTGCTTCCTGCTTTGGGAGATAGATGTCGAGAGTGTGATATGCCTTATCGTCACCAGCATAGTTCACATCCTTTATCTCTGCCGAAGTTTCCAGATTCACTTTCGGCATCTGGAATCCACCGAAACCGCCAAACTGAGCCCGAGCCTGAAGGCCAATGCTCATAATGCTTAATGCTAAAACAATTTTTTTCATATCTCTAATGTTTATTTTTCGGTTGCAAAATTACAACAAATTATCCGCCCATTCTGTCAACTACGAAACAAAAACTGTAGGAAAGGAGCAAAATCCGCTATTTCTTATGATATTTCAGCAGCCGTTTCATCTCTTTTTTGGTAATCTGGATTACAGCTCCGTGTTTCGGACTCGAGAAATTTGTACCCCTCATCACTCCCTCATTGAAGCGTCCTATAGGTTCATAGTGCTTAAAATCAGTAGTTTCGCAGAATCCCATATTGTTAGGACGGGCACTATACACATCATACATCAGCACATATCTGTTTTCCCCTATGCGTTTGAAACAAGTGGGAGCCTCTACGTCCAGCGAATCACGATCTGCCCATTCGTCCTCATACTGATAGCCATAGGATGCATGGTCGGATGCCATATGGCGGATTCCTCTGCGACGAACTCCGTCGAAGTCGTCAACCTTATAGAAAAGATGATATTTACCATCGAAATGGGTTATGTCGCTGTCGATTACGGAGCATTTGCGTGGGTACTGGAAAAGGAGTTGTGGTGCTGTAAGGAGAGAATCGTAATCCTCGTTGACATAAGAGTAATATATGGAGTGGATGCCCGACTTCTTTCTCATGGTGAAAGTGAGCATCAGTTTTCCTGCTTCCTCATCGTATATGGTAGCAGGAGCCCATACGCATCCTATGTCGTCGTATCCTTCGAAGCACTGGTCGAACGAGATGTTTTTGCGGCTCCAGTGAATCAGGTCACGCGACTTCATCAAGACTATTCCACGATTATTTCCCCAGCCATATATACTGCCATCACGTTCCCATTCTGTATCACGGAGCCCTTCCTGCTTTGCGTAGATATGCAAATCGGTCATCGCAAGATAGAAAGCGCCATCCGGACCTCGGTAAATATGCGGGTCGCGCACTCCCCTCTGCAGAGCAAGCGTATCCCCTGCCAGGATTGGTTGACCACCATTAACGTCGGTGAAAGTATATCCATCGTTGCTTACGGCAAAGAACACATTGTGGCTGTGTTCGAGGAAATATACCATCAGATAGGCTGACATATTCTTTTCATTCTGGGCAACACTTTGTCCGAATGTAATTATGAGAGAAGCAATTATAATAAAAATCTTTTTCATATCTTATAAATCAATATCACTTCGGGCATAGCCGAATTATTCTTTTCTGCAAAGGTAGCAAAAAATATTGATTTATCAAATTTTTCGTTTGTTTTTTGTGGATTCTATACCAAAGGGATAACAAAGGCTTACCAAAGGGATACCAAAGGGATATCAAGGGCATTTCTCCCATTCGAATGGGAGAAATGGGAGCGTTAAGGGAGAGATAAGGGAGAGATAAGGGTACTAAAGGATTAACAAAAGTGAAAAAAGTTGTATGTATCAAACATTTTTACTACCTTTGCAGAAAATATAAGGCGTATGGTTCGTAAGTTTGATTTTCTTATCATTGGTTCGGGTGTTGCTGGCATGAGTTATGCTCTGAAAGTGGCTCGCAGCGGTAAAGGTAGAATCGGTATTCTGTGTAAGACTTCTATCGAAGAGGCTAACACAGCAAAGGCTCAAGGGGGTATCGCCTCTGTAACCAATCTGTTGGTTGATGATTTCGACAAACATATCGAGGACACGATGATTGCCGGTGATTTCATCAGCGACAGAGAAGCCGTGGAACAAGTGGTACGGAACGCTCCTAAAGGCATCGAGGAATTAGTCAGTTGGGGAGTCAATTTCGACAGAAAGGACGATGGTTCGTTCGATCTCCACAAAGAAGGTGGTCACTCGGAGTTCCGCATACTCCATCATGCCGACGATACAGGTGCCGAAATCCAGCGCGGACTTATTGCTGCAGTCAAAGCCAATCCAAATATCGAAGTGCTGGAAAACCATTTTGCAGTGGAGATTATCACTCAGCACCACCTTGGAGTGAGAGTAACACGGCGTACTCCAGATAAAGAGTGTTACGGTGCCTATGTGCTCAATCCTGAGACTCAAAAGATTGACACTTACCTTGCCCGTGTGACGGTGATTTCCACTGGAGGAACTGGTGCTGTATATAAAACCACAACCAATCCCGATATTGCTACCGGAGACGGTATCGCTATGGTCTATAGAGCAAAGGGAGTGGTGAAGGACATGGAGTTTGTGCAGTTCCATCCTACAGCCCTCTACAACCCTACAGAAACCCATCCTGCATACCTCATCACGGAGGCAATGCGCGGGTATGGCGGTATTCTGAGACTGCCGAACGGAGAGGAATTTATGCAGAAATACGACGAACGACTCTCGCTTGCACCTCGTGACATCGTGGCAAGAGCCATCGACAAGGAAATGAAGATTCATGGTCTGGACCATGTGTGCCTCGACGTCACTCATAAGGATGCAGAGGAGACAAAACACCATTTCCCAAATATATATGAGAAATGCCTGAGCATTGGTATTGATATAACAAAACAATATATCCCTGTTGTACCTTGCGCCCATTATATGTGTGGAGGAATCAAGGTGAATCTGAACGGCGAAACCACCATCAAGCGACTCTACGCTTTAGGTGAGTGCAGTTGTACGGGACTCCACGGTGGAAACCGCCTTGCAAGCAACTCACTAATCGAGGCTGTGGTCTATGCCGATGCTGCGGCAAAACATTCCGCCAGGGAAATCGACCAATACGACTTCAACGAGAAAGTTCCGGAATTGAACGACGAGGGCACTCTTACCAATGAGGAGAAAGTGCTCATCGCTCAGGATGCCAAGGAAGTAGAACAGATAATGAGTACCTATGTAGGCATCGTGAGAAGTGACCTCCGGCTCCACCGTGCTTGGGAACGCCTCGACTTACTATATGAGGAGACAGAGCATCTGTTCAAGAGAGTGAAGCCTACAAAAGACATATGCGAACTGAGAAATATGATAAATGTGGGATACCTTATCACTCGTCAGGCACTTGAAAGAAAGGAAAGTCGTGGACTTCATTTCACCATCGACTACGAGAAACATGCACTCGACAAGAAAACAGACTCCCATATACCACTGAGCAGGAAGAATCAATTTTAAGCAATAAAGATAACTAAGTAAATAAAAAGAGAAGAAAAAATGAAAAAAACCTTAATGAATGCGTTCTTGGTAATGCTTTTGATGAATCTGCCGATGATATCAGGAACCATCTCGGCACAGCAGATGCCTAACATACCTACCGACCCAAAAGTAAAGATAGGTAAACTGGACAACGGACTTACTTACTATATACGCCATAACGAATGGCCAGAACAAAGGGCTGATTTCTATATTGCACAGAAAGTGGGGAGTATGCAGGAGGAAGATGAACAGAGGGGTTTGGCACACTTCCTCGAACACATGTGTTTCAACGGTACTACACATTTCCCTGGTGACGGACTGAAAAGTTATCTGGAGACCATTGGAGTGAAATTCGGTGCCGACCTTAATGCATATACCAGTTTTGACGAAACGGTATATAACATAAATAACGTACCAGTGAAGAGCAACCCATCTTCTTTGGATTCCTGTCTTTTGATTCTTCACGACTGGAGCAACTCCCTTCTGCTCGAAGACAAGGAGATTGACAAAGAGCGTGGAGTCATCAATGAGGAATGGCGAATGAGAAGTACTGCTCAGCAACGTCTGTATGAAAAGTGTTTCCCTATCCTCTTTGAAGGTAGCAAATATGCATATCGCATGCCGATAGGCACTATGGATGTAGTGATGAACTTCAAATATGATGCACTGAGAGACTACTACAAGAAATGGTATCGTCCTGACCTTCAGGGTATCATAATCGTGGGTGATGTAGATGTAGATGAGGTAGAACAGAAAATCCGTAACGTATTTGCCGACGTGAAAATGCCGGAAAATGCTGCCGAAAGAGTATATTTCCCTGTACCCGACAACAAAGAATTGGTAGTGGCATCGGGTAAAGACAAAGAACAGACTCGTTCTATGTGCTACCTCATGTGGAAACGTGAGACAGTTCCTGCTGAAGTGAAAGGTACATTGCCTTACATATTGAAATCGTATATAGAAGGTGCTATCGAGACTATGCTTAACGAGAGAATACAGGAACTCACACAGAAAGCAAATCCTCCGTTTATAGCAGCAGGATGTGGTTACAACGACTTTGTAGTAGCAAAGACAAAAGATGCATTCTCCGGAATGGTTATGTTCCAGGATAATGGCTATAAGGAGGCTATCAAAGCCGTTTACAGAGAAATTCTGCGCGCACAGAGATTCGGATTTACCGAAGCCGAATACCTGCGATTCAAGGAAGAACTGAAATCTCAGATTGAGAATGCTTACCAGAAACGTGATAAGATTGAAAATACCTCATTAGCAGAAGACTATTATAACCATTTCCTCAATGCCGAACCTATACCAGGAATAGAATGGCAGTATCAGACTATCCCAGTCATTGCCGACCAGATTCCTCTTATGGCGGTCAATCAAACCTTTCAGACCGACACACTTGGCAGAAACGCCAACGTGTTTATGATGTTGCCTGACAAGGAGGGAATTATGGAACCTTCGAAAGACGAGATAGCAGAACTCTTTAATGAGGTGGAGGCTGAAAATATAGAAGCCTATGTTGAAGAAGTCAGCAACGAACCTTTGGTAGATGCAGATAAGTTGCCAGGATCGAAGGTGAAGAAGATTGCTGAGGGACCATTCGATTCCCAACTCATCACTCTTGCCAACGGAATGCGTATTTACCTAAAGAAAACCGACTATAAACCTAACAGCATCAGTTTCTCTGCCGAAAGTTGGGGTGGCAACTCGCTGTATAACGACGAGAATGACATCGCAAACATAAGCTTCGCCAACAATATCAGTCTTGGTGGTTGGGGAGAGTTCTCTGCTACCGAACTGCAAAAGAAATTAGCCGGCAAACAAGTATCCTGCGGCGCAAGTATCAGCGCAAGAGAAGAGGGACTGTCGGGCGTGTGTGTAACCAAAGACCTCGAAACTTTGCTCCAACTCGTATATCTACAGTTTACTGCACCTCGTAAGGACATGGAGGCATATACATCGTATATACAGCGCACAAAGGCTCAGTTGGCAAACCAGGAACTGCAACCTACCTCCGCTCTCCAGGACTCCATTACAAGTGTGATTTACAAAAACAATATACGTGCACGCCGTACAAAGGCAGCAGACCTTGACAAGATAGACTACGACAAATCGATAGAACTCTACAAAGAACGTTTTGCCAATGCAGCCGACTTCGACTATTTCTTTGTTGGAGATATTGATATCGATGCCGCCCTGCCTCTCTTTGAGAAATATCTCGGCAGTCTGCCCGTAGCAAAGAAGAAAGAAAACTACAAAGATATCGACCTCAGAATGTCGAAAGGTGAGATAGAAAATATCTTCCAAAAGAAACAGGAAACTCCTATGGCTTACTGCGTATTTGTTTATACTGCCGATATGGAAGAAACTCTCAAGAACACCATTACCCTCTCTATGCTCGACCAGATTATGGACATTGTTTTCACCGCAACAGTCAGAGAAGATGAAGGTGGAGCCTATTCTGTCAGTGCATCCTCAAGCATAAGCGACTACCCTGAGAAACACGCTGTGTTCCAGATTGTCCTGCCTACAGCTCCTGCAAAACGCGAATACATGACATCTATAGTATTCAAAGGCCTCGAAGAAATGGCAGCCAACGGACCTAAGGCAGAAGACCTCCAGAAGGTTCGCGAATATATGCTTCGCAGCCACGATGAGAATATAAAGACCAATGGTTACTGGCTCGGCGCTATAACTGAGAAAGTACGCAAAAACAAAGACTATGTAAATGGTTATACCGACATCGTCAACTCTGTCACCGCTGCCGACATACAGGCTATGGCAAAGACAGTCTTCCAAAGTGGCAACAAGATAAATATCAGTATGACTGATGATAAATAGTTCAAGAAGTTCAAATAGTTCAAGGAGTTTAAGAGTTTATGCAAATAAAGATAATAAATAAATCGCATCACCCACTTCCCGAGTATGCTACTCCATTGTCAGCAGGAATGGATTTGAGGGCAAACCTCACAGAACCAATAGTACTGGCACCTATGGAACGGAAACTTATCCCTACAGGACTTTTCATAAGTCTGCCCGCAGGGCATGAGGCTCAGGTACGCCCAAGAAGTGGACTTGCCATCAAAAAGGGGATAACGGTACTTAACGCTCCTGGTACTATCGATGCCGACTATCGGGGAGAAGTGGGAGTGATACTTATCAATCTCTCCAATGAGCCATTCACGGTGAACGACGGAGAACGTATTGCACAGATGGTCATTGCAAAGCACGAAAGCGCTGAATGGATTGCTGTCACCTCCCTCGATGAGACCGAGAGGGGTGAAGGCGGATTTGGTCATAGCGGAGTAAAGTAAGAGGTTAAGAAGGTTAAGAGGTTAAGAAGTTAAGAAGGTTAAGGAGTTTAAGAGTTTAATTATGCGTTTATCGTTAGTCATCGGTTTAGTATCACTCATTTCGGGAACATTATGTGCCCAGAATGTGGTATTACCCGACTCTGTGCTGGAAAAAGCCAACGACTTCTTCTATGAGGCTCACAGACAGGATTTGCTTGGCAACCGAGATGCGGCTTACGAACTCTATTCCCACAGCCTCGAACTCAATCCCGAATCACCACCAACACTCTACGAATTGGCATCACTGAATATGATGCTCAACAACGACAGTGTTGCTATTTCTCAGATGAAAAAAGCCACACATCTGGCGCCTGATAACTATTGGTACAAAGACCTTCTCGCAAAAGCCTATCTCAAAGCAAACAATATAGATAGTGCGGTGGCAGTATTCGAAGATATGGCGGAAACTTATTCGGGAGATACAGAAGTGCTCGGTATACTCGAAGCACTCTACAGCAGAAAACAAGACTACAAGAATGTAGTGAAAACCCTCGACCGGATTGAACTCATCGAAGGGAAAAGTGAACAGTTGAGCCTGGAGAAGTTCAAAATCTATTTGCAGATGAAGGACGAGAAAAGTGCATTCAACGAAATGACAGCACTTGCCGATGAGTACCCCAACGACCAAAGATACAGAGTGATGGTCGGTGAATTGCTTCTTGACAATGGTAAGCCAGAAGAAGCGCTGAAAGTGTTCAGAGAAGTAGAGAAAGACTATCCCGATTATGTCGATCTTCAGATGGCATTCGCACGTTACTACTCTGCCACCAAAAACGATTCCCTCTACCAAGCACAGATAGAGAAAGTGGCCACTATGCCGGGTATGGACTACAAACGCCGGTTCTCGCTTATCCAGTCTCTGCTTACAGAGAACTATCAATCACATGCCGACACAACCCATATAATGCCTTTACTGGCAAAAGTGATGGAGTGCCCACAGGAAGATACAAGTCTGGCGGAATTCATTGTCACATATTTGATTGCCGTCAATGCCTCACCAAACAATATAAAACCCATACTGAACAAGATATTAGAGGTTGATCCCGATAATGAACCTGCCAGAAATCAACTCGTATCCTATGCAGCCAGGGCCAACGACTTTAATGAGATAATCAGAATATGTAAGCCATTTACAGAACGATCCACCGACGACCCCATAGTCTACTACTATCTCAGTATGGCGTATCTCAATACCGACAGCACCGATTTGGCTTTACTGATGATGAAGAAATGTCTGCTGCATATCAAGGAAGACAGTAGTATCGATATGATAACCAATGCATACTCCATCATTGCAGAAATCAATCATTCGATGGGCAACGACAAAGCAGCATTCGAGGCTTACGATAGCCTCCTTATCTACCGACCAGAAGACCCACTGACACTCAACAACTATGCCTACTACCTCTCACTGCAAAAGAAAGACTTGAAGAGAGCAGAACAGATGAGTGCGTTGGCATTAGAATATGAAGGCGACAACTATACCTATGTCGATACATACGCATGGGTACTCTTCCAACAAAAGAAATACGCAGAGGCAAAAGTCTATATCGACAGTGCACTGACCCTGATGCAGAACGATACCACAGAAACTCTTGATGCTAATATATATGAGCATGCCGGTGATATATGCATCAAATGCGGATTCATCGACCTTGCTTTGGATTATTGGCAGAAAGCACTCTCGTTGGATCCTGAGAATAAAGCAATCATTGAGAAGAAAATAAAGAAACGGAAATATTTGGAAAAATAAGGAATGAGAAAGAAAACAACATATATAATATTGGCTCTGACTGTCATAACTCTCATGTTGGCATCCTGTGGCACAAAGAAGAAAGCAGTAGAAACCACAGAGTCGGATAATGGTACAGCCAAGACAGAACAGACCGAACTGGCAGAAAAATACTTCAGCAAAATCACTGCAAACAAATCCACAGCCCAGAATCTCGTGGCAAAAGCCCATGTCACTCTCGGACTTGGCGGTGAGACTCTCTCCACCAACGGAACACTTAGGATGAGGAAAGATGATGTCATACAACTCTCTCTCGTCGACCCACTCCTTGGCATTATGGAATTAGGAAGGATGGAATTTACCGAGAATAAAGTGCTCGTAATCGTCAGGGTGAAGAAACTCTATGTCGAAGTTCCTTATTCAAAGGTTGAGTTCCTCAGCCTTGCAAATGTCAGTTTCAACACACTCCAAAGCCTTTTCTGGAACGAGTTGTTCGAACCTGGCTACTTCACTCCACAGGCAGAATCCTATACCTATTCCCTCAATGCCACTGACGTAAACCTCAACATCGTTGACGGAATTCTCAGGTATGACTTCACAGCTACACAATCCGAAGGTCTTATTTCCAAGACAGAGATAACAGGCAGCAAGGACACCACCTACAGCTTACGCTTCGACTACTCACAGTTTGCTCAGTTTGCAAAAAAACAATTTCCAAACTCCATCACCCTTACCTTCACCGATGGAAACAAGGATATGACCCTGCAAATCGAACTCAATTCGCTTAAGGACAGTTCCGACTGGGAAAACCGCACTACCGTCCCTGCCTCATACGACAAAGCCGACTTTGACACTATCTTCAAAATGCTCGTGAAATGAAAATCAATATCTCCACCCCACTCCTCCGCCTCACACTCACCTTTGCTATGTTTATAGCAATGCCATTCATCACATACGATGGCTGCCCATCAGTCGTTTGTGCACAGACTAAAAAGAAAACTACAACCAAATCTTCCACAACAACAAAGAAAGCCACAACGACGAAGACCACCACAAAGGCAAAAACCACCTCCAAATCCACTTCAACAGCAAAGAAGACCACCACAGCGAAGCAGACCGTGGTACTGAGTGAAAAGGCAAAACTGCAAAAAGAACAGGCAAACACCAAGAAACTGCGCGCACAATCACAGCAGAGAGAGAAAAACATCAACCGTTCCATACGTTCCAATCTCGACAGCGTAGTCATTATCAACAACGAAATCCACCAGCAGCAACTCTTTATCGATTCGCTCAACCGAACCATCAAGACCGTTGCACATCGAATAGACACCTTATATAAAGAAATAGAGCAACTTCGGCAAGACTTGATTGATAAGAAAGCCAAGTTCACCAAATCAATGCAATACCTGCAACGCAATCGCAACCCACAAGAAGAACTCATGTTCATCTTCTCAGCAAAAAATCTATCACAAGTGCTCCGACGCCTACGCTATGCAAGGGAATACTCATCCTATCAGGTAGTACAAGGTAAGATGATAAAACAACAGCAGAAGGCCATGCAGATAAAGCAAAACGACCTGCTCAATATGAAAACCCAACTCGTACTCGATAAGGTAGCCGTCAACAAGCGTCAACAAGAACTCGAGGAAATGCGTCTGCGGTGCCAGCAGAAAGTAGAATACCTCAACCTGAACCTCGTGCAAGTACAAAACCAAATACAGCAATATAAGGAAAAAGAAGCCGAACTCGACAAACAGATAGAAGAAGCTATCCAGAAAGAGATAGAAGAGGCACGCCGAATAGCCGCCGAGAAAAAAGCAAAGGAAGAAGCAGCACGTAAGGCAGCCGAAGCCGAACGAAAAGAGAAAGAACGTCTGCTCGCAGAGGCAAAGGCAGCACGAGAGAAAGCAGAAGCAGCCAAGAAGGCAGCAGCAGAACGAATGGCAACTGCACAGAAAGCCAAAGACGAAGCCACCAACAGCGCCGATAAGAAAGATGCCAAGAAAGAAATCTCCACCTTGAAGTCCGAAATAAAAGCCGCTGAGAAAGAGATGAAGAAAGCAGATGCAGAGATAAAGAAAGCAGACGATGCAGTGAAAGCAGCAACAAAGACCGAAAACGCAGAGAAAGCAAAGATTGACGCATGGGTGGCAAACGACTCCGACACCAAACTCACATCCGGATTCGTCAATAATAAAGGCCGTTTGCCAATGCCAATCACAGGCAAATACGTAATCGTACGCCACTTCGGAACCTACACCGTACAAGGACTGAAAGCCGTAACACTCGATAATAAGGGAATCGACATAAAAGGACAGGAAGGAGCAATGGCAACAGCAGCGTTCGACGGAGAAGTATCATCCATCTTCCAATATGGTTCCAGCTATATAGTCATGCTACGCCATGGCAGTTATATCACCGTGTATAGCGGACTCTCATCCGTGTCAGTCTCAAAAGGACAGAAAGTATCAACCAAACAAAATCTCGGTAAGGTCGGCAAAAATAGCGACGGTGACCTCGTCCTCCACTTCCAACTACGCAAAGAAAGCACCCGACTCAATCCAGAACAATGGGTAAACTAAACCGCAAAAACAGTGTCTATACCGGCATAATTTAATTATGCCTAAACCGTACAACCACATAACCATATGATAACATTCGAACAACTGAAAGATATCAAAGAGCGAACAGAAGCGCTCAACCACTACCTCGCCATTGATGCAAAGAAAGTAGAACTTGAGGAAGAACAACTGCGTACACAGGCACCAGGCTTCTGGGACGACCCAAAGACAGCCGAAGTACAGATGAAGAAAGTGAAAGACCTGCAGAAATGGATTGAAGGATACTC
>R04__coassemble_410_pt1 | contig 15722 bp, 8 predicted proteins | sample R04__metabat2_high_PE_018 | metagenome-assembled genome bin R04
TTGGTGCACAGGGATTTGCTATCAGTGCGGGATTTTTCGATAATCTTAACATACAGGCAATTGGGAGCAAAGGGAGTACGATGGCTCTTAACAGCATAAATATCATCAAGGGTTTGCCTGATACGATGGAGGAGGCGTTGGTATATCTGTATTTCAAGTCGCGTTCGGCTTCTAATGATGAATACCTGACTCTGCTCAATGAATTCATATCTCTCTACCCTAACAATGCCGAGGGTTATCTGAAGCGTGCAACTCCATTGGCTGACTTGCATCGTTTTGATGAAGCCGACAAAGATCTTACCACCTACCTTGACTTGGCGCAAGACAAAGCAAGGGCACATTCGAGTGTTGCTGAAGTAATCTATACAAAACTACTCTATATGCCCGAACCAGCATACGAGAAATGGACTTACGAGAAAGTGAAAAGTCATGTTGACATGGCAATCGACTTAGCACCTGACGACCTTTCATACAAACTGCAGAAAGGTCAGGTGCTTTTGGCTTCGAAGGATTATGATGCAGCCGTTGAACTCTATGATGCTATAAATCATAGTGACAATCGTTCACCTGCCACATACTACGCTCAGTGTTTGGCTCACGAGGGGCGTGGCGACTCAGCCACTGTCCAGATTGCTTTGCTCGACAGTGCTCTCGTACTCTTTGGCGACACACTCCCTCCGTCTGCAACCACATATATCCTGCGAAAAGCAAAACTCTGCGAGTCGGCTGGGCAATATCGTGTTGCGGTAAGAGATATGAACACATATGAGGAACTGATGGTGGGCGGTTCTCCGACAGAGAATCCAGAACTGAAAGGGAGGCTCAATGCACAGTTTTATTACGACCGTTCACAGATGGAACTCAATGGGAGAATGTACCAGCAATGTATCGACGACCTCACAGAAGCCATACGGCAACAGCCAACGGATGCTTTCTACCACTTGGAGAAAAGTGCTGTGCATCTCAGGGTGAATCAAATAGATGAGAGTATAGCAGAGGCACAGGAAGCGGTGAAATACACAGGTTCTCCGACGGATGATGCCCACAAAGCCATATTGGCTGATGCTTATCGGATAATGGGGTATGCCATGATACAAAAGGGCGACAAAGAGAGCGGAAAGAAATATTTGGAGCAGGCTGTCGGATTGGGCGACACGTCGGCTCGGGAATTAATTGACACATATCTGAAATGAAACTTATAGCAAAAACATTTGCCGGACTTGAGGAAGTACTGGCAAGGGAACTTACCGAATTGGGCGCTGAAGGAGTAGAACAGGGAAGGCGGATGGTGACTTTTCGTGGTGACAAGGAAATGATGTACAAGGCAAATTTCTGTCTGAGAACGGCTGTGAAAATATTGAAACCTATCAGTCAGTTCCGTGCTACGGATGCCGATGAGGTGTACGACCAGGCAAAGAAAATACCTTGGGAGAAATATATGGATGATGATTGGACTTTCTGTGTAGATGCTGTGATTTTCTCCGAGCAATTCCGCCATTCCAAATTCGTCACCTATCGAGTAAAGGATGCTATTGCAGATTATTTCCGTGAGAGGACTGGCAAACGGCCGAATGTGGGTATGACCAATCCCGACCTCAGAATAAATATTCATATCTCAGAATCCGACGTGACGATCTCTCTTGACAGTTCTGGCGAGAGCCTCCACCACAGAGGTTACCGCGTAGCAACTGTCCCAGCACCTATCAACGAGGTGTTGGCAGCAGGATTGATAATGCTCTCAGGATGGAAAGGCGACAGCGATTTCATCGACCCTATGTGTGGTTCGGGGACATTGCTTATCGAGGCTGCTCTCATAGCCAAGAATATCTACCCAGGTGTGTTCAGAAAAGAATTTGCGTTTGAGCGTTGGAAAGACTTCGATCCAGACCTGTTCGACCAGATATACAACGATGACTCTAAGGAGAAGGATTTCTCCCACATGATTTATGGCTACGATATCAATCGTCGGGCAGTCCAGGTAGCTACAGAGAATATAAAATCGGCAGGGGTGACTGCCGTTGTAAAGGTAGAGCAAAGAGATATCAACGATTTCAGTCAGCCATCAGAAAAATCAATCATTATTACCAACCCACCATACGGAGAACGTATCACCACTGAAGATATTGTTGGACTATACAAAGAGATAGGTAATGTGTTGAAACATAGTTTTGTGGGAGGTGATGCCTGGATTATCGGTTATCACGAAGACCTTTTTAAGGAAATCGGTCTGCGCCCTTCAACAAAATACTCACTTTACAATGGTCCGCTGCCTTGCGAATATAGAAAATATCAAGTATTCGAAGGAAAACTCCGCGAGCGGCGTCAGGAAGGACTTGACATAAAATCAAAGGAAGATCGTGAGCGCAATAAAGACTTTAAGGTGCATAAGGCATTGAAAAGTCGGGAGAATAAAGAGAATAATCAAGAGTTGTCGCGCCATAATTTCAAGTGGGGCGACAGAAGACGAAAGGAGTGATTTTAATTTTTAATTTTGAATTTTTAATTATAATGACCAATTATCAATTAAAACATTATTTGTTGTTTTTTATGATGCTAAATACATCTATTGCGTCAATTAACGCTCAGAAACTCTTCACCTTGGATGACTTGCTTTCTGGAGGCAAGACTTATAAAAATATGACTCCTAAGTTGCACCCCTTGATGTGGAATGGCGATGAATTGGTACCTAAAAGGGAAAATCAGGAACTTAAAAAACTTGAGAACGCTGACCTGGCATCCAATGGAAATATAGCCTATACCAAAGACCATAACCTCTATGTGAAGTTAGCATCTGATGCTCCAGCCAGTTCAGCAGCCACTACAATTGCAGTAAGCACCGACGGCAGTCTTGATTTGGTTTATGGAGAGAGTGTTCATAGAAACGAATTTGGCATACAGAAAGGAACATTCTGGAGTCCTTCAGGTAAATTATTGGCATTCTATCGCATGGACCAATCAATGGTAACCTCCTATCCGCAGGTGGATATCAGGAGTGAATGGGTTCAAGGAGTTCATCCTTCGATTGGCTCAGGAACCGGGTTCAAGGGTTCCGAAGGTTATGAGAGTTATGAGGGTTCAAGGGTGGCTGTTATGATGCCAGATAAATATCCTATGGCAGGGGAAACAAGTCATAAGGTTACCGTTGGTATCTACAATACAGAAAATCAGAAAATCACATATCTTCAGGCGGGAGATCCCACCGACAGATACTTTACCAATATCTCATGGAGTCCTGATGAGTCAAAGATATATATGATAGAACTCAATCGTGACCAAAACCATGCCGAACTCACTTGCTATGATGTTGCCGACGGAAAAAAAGTTGGTGTGTTGTTTACGGAGGATAACGACAAGTATGTAGAGCCAATGCACCCAATATCTTTCCTCCCTTGGGACAGCAGCAAATTCGTATATCAAAGCCGTAGGGATGGCTACAACCATATATATCTCTATGATATCATCGGCAGCCAACTCCAACAACTCACATCGGGCCACTTCGAGGTATTCGACATTTTAGGCTTCTATCCAGAAAAGAAACTCATAATCTATTCTTCAAACGAACAGGATATTATCGGTCAGAGTCTTTACAGTCTTACCACCAAGGGCAAACGCACTTTGCTCAATAAAGAAGACGGTTGGCACAAAGGCACATTGTCAGCATCAGGGCGATATCTTCTCGACGTATATTCGTCACCCACCATAAGCGGCAATACCGACAGGATAGATATCAAGACGGGGAATACTGAAAGGATAGAGACCTCCGCTGAACCCTGGGAAGGGTATAAGGTACCGGAAATAACCACAGGCACAATCAAGGCAGCAGATGGAGTGACTGATTTGTATTACCGCCTTGTACTGCCCTCCGATTTCAATCCAGAGAAGAAATACCCAACTGTTGTTTATGTTTACGGAGGACCTCACGCCCACAATGTCGATGCCTCGCGCCATTGGGGAGTACGAGGATGGGATATCTGGATGGCACAGAGAGGATATGTAGTCTTTTGCCTCGACAACAGAGGGAGTGAACATCGCGGAATGGATTTTGAACAAACCACTTTCCGCCATCTTGGCGTAGAAGAAATGAAAGACCAACTCCAGGGAGTGGAATTTCTGAAGTCATTGCCTTATGTCGATGCCGATCGCTTGGGAGTCCACGGATGGAGTTTCGGTGGATTTATGACGATAAGTCTGATGACCACTTATCCCGATGTGTTTAAGGTAGGCGTGGCAGGAGGACCGGTGATTGATTGGAGATACTACGAAGTGATGTATGGAGAGCGATATATGGACACCCCCCAGACCAATCCCGAAGGCTATGCAGAGACATCATTGCTCGGCAAAGCACCCAATCTGAAAGGCAGACTCCTTGTTATCTATGGAGGCAACGACCCTACGTGTGTGCCACAGCACACCCTGTCGTTTATGCGAGCCTGTATCGACGGCAATACCTACCCCGACCTCTTCACCTATCCAGGCAGTGAGCACAATATGAAGGGAACCGACAGGATACATCTGCATCATAAAATCACACAGTATTTCGATGATTTCCTCTAACCCTCAGAACTCTCAGAACCCTCTAACCACATGTATGGATATATCTTTGCTTTACTTATTGCCATTTTGCTCGTGCGGCTAGTGCATAAAGAAATGGAGATGCGCAACGACCTGTTGTGCGGCTTCACCTTCGCAGCCCTGCTGCTTGCCAGTTACCCCATCCTTTCACCCCTTCACCTTTCCACCCTTACACCCCTTATGGTAGTCATCTCTTATTTCGCACTCTTCCAAATCCCCGAACAGGCAAATCCCCCTGTACAGTCATTCGTAGCCTATCTTCTTTTAGGCACAACCTCGTTGCTGTACCCCAAGATACTTTGGCTCATCCCCGTATTCCTTATCGCCCAGATTCTTTTCCAGGCAATGAATATAAAAGTGATTCTTGCATCAGCATTGGGAGTAATTGTACCCTGGATATGGAAATGGACATTGGAGACCTGCGGCCTCACGTTGGAAAACATTGCAAACGTTGCCGCTTCGCTTCACGCTGAAAACTCGTCTCTCGTCTCTCGTCTCTCGTCTCTCGTCTCAGTATCAGCCCTCCTACTCCTTTTTCTCTGGTGCCTTTGGAATTTCAGAAAACGAACATATTTTAATAAGTCGCGTACAAGGCTCCTGTATCAGGTAATCATATTGCTCCAAATAGCATCCTTCGTAATGTTGGTTTTCGATAGCGAGGGATTCAGTGAGTGGTATATGCTTATATTGGTAAATACCAGTTTATTGGTCAGTAGGGTAATTGATAGGATTATATGAATGAACTGTTTATAGAATATGGTTATTGGGGCATGGGCATAGCCGCCTTCCTTGCCGGTACATTCGTACCATTCAGCAGCGAAGCAGTAATGGCAGCACTGTTAGCCACCACCACTATGGACCCCGTTATGGTAGTGGTAAGTGCTACTATAGGAAATGTCTTTGGTTCCATGGTCAACTACGCCATAGGTTGTTTCGGTACGAAGGAGATGATAGCCCATTGGTTTAGAATCTCACAAGAGAAGATTGACAAAGCGCAACAATATGTGATGCGATATGGAGCCCTGATGGGATTCATCACCTTCATACCTCTGCTTGGTACCGCGATAGCCATAGCTCTTGGCATCCTTCGCGCCAATCCCTGGCTCACCTTCCTCACCACTTTCCTCGGCAAATCCATACGATATATTATTATAGCCTATACCGTAGGAGCGTTGGCTTAATAGCGAAATGGTGTAATGGTGGTGCTATCTCACAACTATTATGTCAGAACACTTCGGCTGGAATGTCATTGCTTTCTTTGCCCTGAAACGGAACTTTATAAGAGGGTACTTCTCAATTGTACTTCTCAATTGTTCTGAATGGTACTTCTCAATTGTTCTAATGAATGTGGGGTAGAGTGCTTTTGTCCCATTGGTATGAAGCCGGTCGCGGGTCATATCTGTCATATCTGCAAATCCAAACATCTCGTTACTCAGATATTCCATGTCGTCACTGTTGTAAGGAATGCATAGACTGAAAGCAATAGCATCACTAAAGTCTTTTGTGCTGAGAATCAGTGTGATAGTGTCGCTCGTGTTGTATGCTTTTCTATCTGCATTTAAACTGATATTTTCATTCGGAAGCGTTTGCTTCTCTTCGCTTCTAATAAAATGGGATTGGTTGTTTCTATCCATACCTCTAACCACTTCATAAATGTCGGATGCATCTATGAGTCCATTGCCATTGATATCGCCCTGACTGATATATCCCTCAAAGTCACTGTCTCCCTTGCGCAATCCAGTATAGTTCATATAACTTGTGAGGTCATTTTGGTCCAGTTTGCCGTCGTGGTTGATGTCGCCTGGAATATACCAGTCGCTGTTCGGTTTGCGGAATATATATAGTTGTCTGCCACTGCCAAAATCCCCGACTGCTTTTGTTACATACATTCGCAGATAGCGAACCATATTGGTCTGTAAATTGGTTTTACCTGTGTCATCCGAAAACGATAATTCTTTCTTCTGTGTACCCCTCTCCCACTCAAATGTACTCTTTTGACTCCATACGCATCCGTCAGTACTTGTTTCTATAGTGCCACTTAGCAAAGTCCCGTTGCCTGCATCGCTTCGAGGAATATATACCAACTTGTCAAGGTGGTTCATGCTTCCCAAATCAATATTTATTTCAAATGGCACGGCCTTAGTGTTCCAATCGGTATGCCATACGGACGTTTCATCGAAATCAAACAAATGATCGATCTCTTGTCCGTCTTGATTTTCGCACGAAGTGGTACCACATATTCCTTTTATAGCATCCTTTAAAGGATTTTCTGCAGTAGTAGCGTTGATTTCCACCCATTCGCTCATTCCTTCTATGTTCTTACACCTTATTTTCATAGAGTAAGCTTGGTTAGGATTGAGATTTTCAAAAGTGAAGCATGTATCTGTGATAGTGGAATAGATCTGACCATCAAACTCAATCTCATAGTAATCTGCATTGCTTATCCGAGCCCATGATGGAGTAAGAGAATATGCTGTGATGTCTTTGTCTGCCACTTTGCACTTTGGTGTCGGTAGATTTCCTTTGTGTCTTAATAAATGGTCGGTATTATTTATTTTTATCCCTTTGATGTCAACAACCAACTCATTGGAACATACATCTGAACTTCCAATATTTATCATCAAAGCCTGGCGCGAAACAAACTCATCATCCAAATTTCCATAAAAATAAGAATTTGCCCTTCCGATACATTCGTTTTGGCTTTGTGCCAGAGTTAGTTTATGTCCCCTCACTTTAACACTCTTTGGTTGTTCTGAGCAGAATATAACAAGAAATGTAGATTTCTCTCTTTCAAAGAAATCGTTTTTGCCGTATGTCTTGGAAGGGGAAATCGTTACTTTGAGTCTGTCTTTCTGCAAAGAACTGATAATCTTTGTCGTCAAGTAGTTACCATTTAGATAATCAGTGGTTTTCCCATCGTCATCATATTCTGTGAATTCTGATTCTCCATTCGGATATATGGCTATACAACGTAGGTGAGAGTCTATTCCAGAAGGGTTGAGTGTTGGTTTGTGGAAAGGAATTATTGCTCCTCGCTTAATGAATACTGGCAATTTCCAAATCGGAGTATGGAAATTATTGATGATTTTGCCTCCTTCATATATGTCGCCAGTAAAGAAATCCTCCCATTCTCCGTGAGGAAGATATATGTCGTTCCTCATATTACCCTCTTTATATATAGGAGCAACAAGAATGTTCGGGCCATACATAAACTGATATTGGGTATTTGTGCCCAATGTGTAGCCGTTGCTCTCTTCTAGAAACATTGCCCTTACCATCGGCTTTCCTCTTGTTGATTCCTCTGCGATTGTATAGGTATAAGGGAGTAGCATACTTTTAAGTTTCAGGTACCAACGATTTATTTTTGCAGCCTCTTCTCCCAAAGCCCATGGATATTTGGGATTAATTCCCCAACCATCCATATTTAGTTGCATAGGCGTAAAAGTCTTCCATTGGAAATCCCTAATGTTCACCTCTGCATTCCCACCTCCGAATATTCCGTCCATATCGCTTGTTATGTTTGGCTGTCCTGATAATCCGCATCCTATGTATGTTGGGATATGGAAACGGATGTATTCCCAATCCCCTCCAGTCTGATCTCCAGTCCAAATGCCAGCATATCGTTGGGTACCTGCCCATCCGTCAAGAGTGATGATGAAAGGCCTTGCGTTGTTGCCATATTGTGGCATTATTTGTGCTACGTCGGTTACTCCCGACAGTCCAAAACTATATCCCGCTCCTACCCAGGCAACATCAGTCTTCAGAACTCTCACTCCTGCATCTCGGACTTCTTTGATTATATCTCTTTGTAACAATGGCTCTATGCCTTCTTTTGGGTGTAAGTCGCTTTGAGTCCAAAGTCCAATCTCTACTCCAAGTGAACGAGCATAGTCTCCTAATGCTTTTAGGTTTTGTATGTTGTCGTCAATGGAATTTGTTTGCCCATATCCTGCACCATACCCATCGTTAGGGAGAATCCATCCGAGTGGGAAGTCTTTTTGTAAATACCTGTCAATTACGGCTCTGGCACTGAATTGGTAATTTCCGTTTTCCCCATTAAGACTTTCTTTGATTTCTTTGTCTGCTTGTTCGGAGTTGGCTGATGGCTTTTGACTTTCTTTGTAACTCTTTCCATCTTCAAATGGAATTCCGCCTTCACTTACCTCTCTCCAATAGTCACGGTTGTACGCATTAAGATGTCCTTCATAGAATGCGAATTTTGGCATCAGAACAGGTGCTCCTGTAAGTTTATAGTAGCAGTTAAGCAAAGTTTCTGCGTCTTTCCCAATCATAAAGAATACGTCGATATATGGTGTCTCATGGGAAAGGATTGCTTCGTGGTTGTTAGATTTGCCAAAATCATATTTCCCAGGAGCAAAGGTGTGCCACATCATACCATAGCCTCCCGTACTCCAAAAGAATGGCGCTGGGCTTGCTACGCCTCCATCTACCCAATTGTTGGTATTTTCTATTGCTATTTCTTCGCCTTTATGGCTGAAACGCCCATTTTGACATCCTCCTCCAAAGAAATATTCCTCGTCATCGATACGTACTTTGATTTCGCTCTTTTCTTTTTCTGTTTTTAAATTGATAATTCTGTCGTTTATTTTAATTTGTTGAGGTGTTTCTAACTCAACATTTATTCCCCCACAATAGATTCTTTTTCCATCGATTTTCAGTTCTGAATTTACTGTTTTTCCTTTGGTGCATAGGATGCGTGCTTCTACTCCGTTTTCTGGTTTATTCAAACCTTCTGGAGTTGGCGGGATGTGCAGTTCATGGGCGTTGTTATCATCGGTCGTATATAACAGCCTTACAATGTTGGAATCATAGAACTTAATAACTAACTTGCATTGGCTCCCATCGTTGGAGGATTTCCATATGGATTCTGCGCTCATATGGTCTGTTAACTTTATCTCCTGACATATGGTTGTTGTGCCAGTCATAGTTAGCAAGGCAAGGCTAAGGGAAAATCTCAGGAAAAATGTTTTCATTGTTTCTAAATATATTGTGCGGTGTTGGATGTTGCAGAGGTGATGATTTCTTGTGGAGTTCCCTGGAATACAATTTGTCCTCCATCTTCTCCTGCAGCAGGTCCAAGTTCTATGAGGTGGTCGGCTGCCATGATGATATTGGGGTTATGTTCAATGAGGTATATGGTATTTCCTTGAGTTACCATCTTATTGAACAGTTGCAAGAGACGCAGGATATCTTTGGTATGAAGTCCGTCGGTTGGCTCGTCGATAATAAAGATGGCGGGTGATGGCTGATTCTTGTTGGAGATATGGTATGCCAGTTTGAGGCGTTGGAGTTCTCCTCCAGAGAGGGTTGATAGCGATTGGTTGAGGTGGAGGTATTGGAGTCCAGTATCAAAGAGTGTTGTAGCTTTGATATGAAGTTCTGAGGGCTCTGAATAGTTTTGAAGAATTCTATTGCTGCCTGAACACTCATGTCCATCACTTCTGCTATGTTTTTGCCATTTACCTGATATTGCAGTGCCTCTGGAGAGTAACGCAGTCCGTTGCAGGCTTCACATTGGGTTTCTATATTGTCCATAAATGCCATTTCCGACACGATTACACCTTTTCCTCCACATATCGGACAGGCACCTTTGCCGTTGAAACTGAAGTAATCTTCTTTGACCTTGCATCCCTTTGCAAATAGTTTGCGTATGTCCACAGCAACATCCATATATGTGGCTGGGGTGGAGCGTAGGCTGACACCTGGATTTTTTTGGCTTATATATATAGGTGGTAAATAGTCTGAGTGGTTTGATAGTTGTTGACGGAATTCTTCCATAAGTGACGATTTTCCCGACCCGGCTACTCCACACACTACTCCAAGCACTCCTAAAGGCAAGTCAATGGTGATGTCTTTGAGATTATGAAGAGTGGCATTATGGATTCGGAAGAAGGATGTTGGCTTGCGTGGTGATGTGTTGGGCTGCGGGTGTTGGTTTATTGTAGTCCCAGTTGCTGTGTTGCTTCTGAGTAAGTCTTGATAGGTGCCTTGATAGATGACGTGTCCTCCCTGATCTCCTGCAGCGGGTCCGAGTTCTATTATGTGGTCGGCTATGCGTATCATCTCTGGGTGATGCTCTACGATCAATATGGTATTGCCATGGTCTCTGAGTTTTCTGACCGATTGCTTCATTCGTTCGATGTCGTGGTTGTGGAGGCCTACGGTGGGTTCGTCGAGGATATACATCACGTCAGTGAGGGAGGAGTTGATATATTTGGCAATTCTGCATCGTTGGGCTTCGCCTCCTGAGAGGGTGCCTATTGGGCGGTCTAGGCTGAGGTATCCAAGTCCGATTTCCTCAAGTGCACCGAGGCGTTGTGATATGGCGCTTTTGAGTTCGGCTGCCAATGGATTGGTCAGCGAGGCAATCCATTGGTTAAGACGTGTGATTGACATGTGACAGGCTTCTGCGATGTTTAGTCCGTTGATTTTACATTGCAGTACTTTGGGATTGAGGCGTGTGCCTCCGCAATCGGGGCAGGTCCCCATTATGAGCATAGGATTGAGCACGGCACTGTGAAGGAGTCCTTCTTCGCTGTTGATGATGCTGCGGTACATTCGTGGGATGAGTCCTTCGTATTTGGCTGTGCGAGGCCATCCTGGTGGTGGATTTTTGAGTTTTATCTGTGGACTGTGGAGAAAGAGTTGGAGTTCTTCAGGTGTGTAGTCGCGTATTTTCTTGTCGAGGTCGAAGAGTCCGCTACGGGCATAGCGTATCCAACGCCATCCACCTTTGTGGAATGCTATGTAATGGATGGTGTCTTCATCGTTGAGACTTTTGTCAAAATCTACGAGTTTGTGAATGTCGAGTTCGCGTATCTCTCCCAGTCCTGAACAGCGCGGACAACTGCCTTGGGGATGGTTGAAGGAGAAGGAGTCGCTATAGCCTACGAATGGCTTGCCTACTCGGGAGAAGAGCAGTCGCATGAAGGAATAGATGTCGGTATATGTGCCTACGGTTGATCGACTGTTCTGGGCTGGTTTCTTCTGATCGACTACGATGGCAATGGGGAGTCCGGTTATCGAATCAACATGTGGGCGATGGTATTTGGGTAGGTATTGTTGAATGAAGGAGGGGAAGGTGTCGGTGAGTTCTCTGCGTGATTGGGCAGCAATGGTGTCGAGTACCAATGACGATTTACCGGAGCCTGATACTCCGGTAAACACTGTTATCTGTCGTTTAGGTATGCTGAGGGTGAGGTTTTTCAGATTATTTTCCCTTGCTCCTTTTATTTTGATATATGTCATCTGTTCTTTGCCTGGAGGACTTGGTCGATGGTCATTGGCTTGCGTTTATTGCCGAGAAGTCGTGCTCCCTGGGTGGTGATGAGGTAGTTTTCTTCGTTGCGGAGTCCTCCGAAATGGCGATATTGCTCTATTCGGTCCCAATTATAGAAGCCGGGGAAACGGTTTTCTGCTTTCCAACGGTCAATGAGTTCTGGGATGAAATAGATGCCTGGTTCTATGGTGAGGACGAATCCTGGTTCCAGCGGTCGTGCGAGTCGAAGTGACTTAAACCCGAACTGGGTTGACTTGGCGTTGTAACTGAGTGGGCAATGAGGATGTGCTGCCTCGGCGGGGTCGGCGAAGATGTCGTAGCCTACATAGCGTTCACCGAGATTTTCCATATCGTGGACATCGAGTCCCATCATGTGTCCGAGTCCGCATTGGAAGAAGAGGGCGTAAGCTCCTGTGTTGGCTGCTTCCTGTGGGTCGCCATTCATAAGTCCGAGGTCTTTCATTCCTTGGGCTATAGTGGTTGCTGCTGCGAGGTGTGCTTCCCGAAATGGTACTCCCGGTGCGAGGGTGGCGACTGCGGCTTGGTGGGCGCTGAGGCAGATATTATAGATGTCTTTCTGACGTGGAGTGAAGTCGGTGCCGACGGGACAGGTGGAGGAGAGGTCGCCGCAATAGTGGCTTGCGACTTCGGCTCCTGCATCGAGGAGGAACATATCGCCTTGGGCTGCGGTGTGGATATAGCCGTGGTTGTGGAGTGTCTGTCCGTGGGTGGTGGCGATGACGGGGAAGGCGTTGTCGCCTCCCTGATGGCTTTGAGCAATGGCGGTGACGGCTGCCCGTACTTCTGCTTCGTGGATGCCTGGACGGACCATCTGCATCATTTTGAGGTGCATATCTACGCTGACATCGACGGCTTTCTCTATCTCTGCCACTTCTTCGGGGGTTTTGTGGTTTCTCATATTGACGATAGCAAGTATCATCTCCTGAGAGACGGCTGATTCCTGTTGGAATGGGGATATGCCGAGTAGTTCCTGGAGCCAGACTCTGTGGTCGCCGCGATAGGGTGGGAGGAAATGAATGTGCTGATGTTGGGAGATTGCTTTATTTATGTGGGTGGCGAACTGGGAGAGTGGGTAGGTTTCGTAGATGCCCACGAGGATTGCTTTCTCTTTGAGTGATGGTTGGGTTCCCATCCAGACTATGTCGTCGATGGTGGGGTCGTTGCCGAAGAGGATTTCATGGTCGTTGTCGTTGTCGATAATGGCTGCGAGACCTGGGGTGTCGAGCCCGAAGTAGTAGAGGAATGAACTGTCTTGTCGGAAAGGGTATTCGTTGTCGGCATAGTTCATACCTACGAGGTTGTTTCCGAGGAAGAGGAGAAGTCCGCCTGGGACTTTGCTTTTGAGTTCAGCACGTCGCTGAATGTAGGTTTCTTTTGTAAACATGGTTGTGCGGTTATTTGAATTTATTTTCGCTGAGTCCTTTGCCTGTGATGGTGAGGTCGGCAGCGTATGAAGGGGTTGGGCGGCCGAGATATTTATCGACATAGATTTTTGCGAGGTATTGTCCTAACATAAATCCGTGGCCTCGGAGACCGGTGAGGAGACCGACATCTGGGTCGATGACATAGCGAGGCTCCATATAGTAGCCTGCCCATGTGGCTCGGATACCTGCTGCGGCGAGTGGGGGTATCCACTGAGTGAATACTTGACTGACTACCTGGAGAAATTCACGGCTGTTGTACTTGAGGTTTTGTCGGGCTTCTGAGGCATCTTGGTCAGGGGAAGCACAACCGATAACCTGTCCAGTATGGAGGAATTGCTGGCCATATATTGCGGAAAATCCGTTATAGTGGCGTCGGTCGATAATCATGTCGAGAGAGTCGCCATTCTTGCCGAGATTAGGGAGTGGGTTGGTGATGAAGGCTTGGTGCTTGACTGGATAGAACTGGGTGTCGATGCCGAGCATATCGGTGAATTTTTCTGCATTCCATCCCATGGCATTAACGAAATGAGTGCAGATGATGTGTTGGTATTCTCCGTGGTGGTTTTTAACGAGTGCTTGGTAGAGGTCGCCTACTTTCTGTATTTCGATTAATTCACAGTCTTCCCAAATGGTGCCTCCTTGGTTTTTGCCAATTTGGCGGATATAATCGATGGTCTTACCAGGAGTGGCTTGCCAACAGTCATTGGAGATGAGTGCATGGGAATAGGTGGTGTTGTTGGTATTCCAATATGGGGAAATCTCAGTGGCGAAGTCTTTGCAATCAATCATATAGGCATTAGACCATGCGCGTGACTCATCAAGGGCTCGGTATGTGGCGTCGTCGTGAATGAGATTGACATATCGAGTCATCTTGAAGTCGATGTTGTGGTTTTTCTGAATATCGCGGAATATTTCGAGGTTGTGGAGGGCAATATCAGAGAGATGGGGATTGGAAAATGCTGGTCGTCCTCCGCCTATGCATCGCCAAGACGAACCTCGGTCGTGGTTGATGAGGAGAACTTTCTTTCCTGCTTCAGCAAAGTAGCGGAATGCTGCGCTACCTGCAATACCACCTCCAGCGATGAGAATGTCATATAGCGGGTGTGTGTTTATGGCACAATTAGATTGTGCCGGTATGGACACGGTTTGAGGGTTGAGGTCTCCCAATGTGACGAGGTTGGCGAGTGGAGCGCGTGGTGTGGGGTCGCCTACGAGTTCTATGCCGTGGTTTCTGAGCCACTGGCGTACTCGTGGTATGCAGCGTTTGCCTCGGCAAGGGCCCATACCAATGCGTGTGATGTGCTTTACTTCATCTACAGATATGAATTTTCTGTCGCCGATGGCATTGAGAAGGGTGGCGGTGTCAATATCTTCACAATGGCAGAGGAGGGTTGTTGGAGTTTTGGCACAATGAGATTGTGCTGGTATGGACACGGTTTGAGGAGTTGGCGTTTTTGTGGTTGGGAGGAAACCTTTGATGTCGGTGAGGGTGCAGTGGTTCCTGAGCCTGTCGAAGGATGTGACTTTTAGCCTTGCAACATTCGTTTTGTTGGTTTTCTGGAGTATTTTCTCAATATGACCATTGGCAATGGTGGTGCCAGTGTTGTCAACAAGTTGAACATCAATATCCTCGGCAACATCGTATTCTATAGGTAGGAACACTGTCTGCTGCTTAATGTTGTATCCGAATATGGCAAGTCCAGGACAGTGGTTGACGCATTTCATACAACCTATACACTTATCATAGTCGACTATTGGTACAGACGAGGTGGAAGGTTTGGTGATTGCGCCTTGATCGCAAGAGAAGGTGCATGGATTGCAGGCAAACCCATAGAGGCAATCAAGTTGGACGAATGGTTTTTCTTCCTGTCGCCTTGGAGAAGGCAGGTTTGGATGGTCGAGAATTTTTACAGGTCGTTGCTGGGAGTCGATGTATTGGCGGGAGATGCTGAGATAGTCGTCATAATCAGTTCGGATATTCATGCTCTGTGCAATCTCATAAGCCACTTGTTTTCCTCGTAATACAGCACTTGTTCCTTCGCCTATACGAACAGTATCGCCAGCACCGAAACAGCATTCTCCGAATAGCATTTTGCCTTTGGTGAGAAGTTGGTTGTCGGGAATGAGACCTGTACAGATGTTGATAAGGTCTATATCATCGATGACTTGTTCTGTACCAGGAATAGGCTGAAAGTCTTTACACTGAGCAATGACAGCTCCCTTAATTCCGGTATTGTCTTCGTTTGGAATAGCGCGAAGAAGTGTGTGGCCTGTGATGATAGGAATGCCGAGACGTCGAACTCGATTGGCTTGAACGGGAAATCCTCCTTCATGGTCGGCTGCTTCGATGATGGCGCGTATTTCTGCTCCCGCTTGATAGGCTTGATACGATGTGAGGTAACCGA
>R04__coassemble_433_pt1 | contig 15256 bp, 10 predicted proteins | sample R04__metabat2_high_PE_018 | metagenome-assembled genome bin R04
CAAGAAAACACATAAGAAAGGTTTTGCCAATCTGTCCAAGACAAAGAAATTCGTTCCGGATAAATATCAGGAAGACCGCCAGCGAGTACTCGACAAGTATGGTGAGTTGGGTTACCGCGATATAGAACTGGTTGACAGCATTGTCGATTTGGGCAACAACACCGTTGATGTGTATATGCACTTCGACGAAGGAAGCCGTTATTATATCCGTGATGTGAAATGGGTGGGCAACACAGTCTATACCACAGAAGGACTTAACGGTATCCTCCGTATGAACAAGGGTGATGTGTATAACCAGACCCATATCGACAACCGCCTCTTGGCATCCGGCGACGATGATGCTGTGGCAAACTACTACTTCAACGACGGTTATGTCTTCAACCGTGTCACACCGGTCGAAGTCAATGTAGATGGCGACTCTATCGACCTCGAGATCCGTATCTACGAAGGTAAGCAGGCAACCATCAACAAAATCAATATCTACGGCAATACGATGGTATATGAAGAAGTCATCCGCCGAGAACTGAAGCTCAAGCCAGGCGACCTCTTCAGTATGGAAGCCTTCAAATCGTCGGTTCAGGAAATAATGCAGATGGGCTATTTCGACCCTGAGAACATCAAGCCGGAGCCAATCCCTGACCAGGCAAACAACACAGTAGATATCAATCTCGGTCTGGCACCTAAGGCCAACGACCAGGTGGAATTCTCACTTGGATGGGGACAGATAGGTGTGACCTTCAAACTCGGACTCAAATTCGGTAACTTCTCAATGCGCAACCTCTTCGGCAAAGACAAGAATCGTCGTGGAATACTCCCTCGAGGCGATGGTCAGCAACTCGAAATCAGCGCATCAACCAACGGTAGTTACTATCAGCAATACAGTGTGTCGTTTATGGACTCATGGTTCGGAAGGAAACGTCCTAACTCCTTCTCGGTATCAGCATTCTATTCACGTCAGACTGATATAAGCAGTTCCTACTACAACAGTTCCTACTACAACAGTTATTATTCAGCACTCTATGGATATGGAAACTACAACAGTTCCTACTACAACAACTATTCATCCTATTACGACCCCGACAAGTACATCCAACTCTTCGGAGTCTCTATAGGATGGGGTAAGCGACTCACTTGGCCAGACAACTATTTCCAGTTCTCTGCAAGTCTCGGATTCACCCGTTATATGCTCAAGGACTGGGAGTACTTCCTCATCTCCAACGGAAACTGCAACAATATCAACCTCACCCTCCAACTCGGGCGTTATAGTCTCGACAATCAGGTATTCCCACGTCGTGGTTCCCAGATTGCCTTCTCCGTCAGCGCCACACCTCCTTATTCACTCTTCGATGGAGTTGATTATTCCAATCTCGCATCCAGCCGCGCTGATGCCTCCTATGAAGATGACCTACAGAAGAAATACCGTTGGATAGAATATCATAAGTGGAAATTCACATCCAAATTCTTCACCCCACTCAACTACCAGAGCCAGAGCACCAAGTGCTTCGTACTCATGACACGTGTTGATTTCGGATTGCTCGGCTATTACAACAGCAACAAGAAATCACCATTCGAGACCTTCTATGTGGGAGGTGACGGAATGACAGGTTACTCGTCAAGTTACTATACCGAGACCATCGGACTCAGAGGATACGACAACGGTGCACTTACGCCATCAGGATACGAGGGATATGCATATTCGCGTCTCACAGCCGAACTGCGCTACCCACTTATGCTCAATGGCTCTACCAATATCTATGCCCTCGCATTCGTAGAAGGTGGTAATGCCTGGACTGATGTGAAGAAGTTCAACCTCTTCGATATGAAGCGTTCGGCAGGAGTGGGTGTGCGTATCATGTTGCCTATGGTCGGACTGATGGGTATCGACTGGGGCTATGGATTCGACAAGGTATATGGCTCAAGCAGTTACGGTGGCAGCCAGTTCCACTTCGTACTCGGACAGGAGTTCTAAGGGGAGGTTAGAGATTAGAGGTTAGAGATTAGAGATTAAATGTAAAAATAATAACACCATGAAAAAAGTATTAGTAATAGTATTCGTTCTCGCTTTCGTTTTTGTACCGAAGGCTACTGTCTCTGCACAGAAATTCGCCTTGGTAGATATGGAGTATGTACTTAAGAACATCCCAGCCTACGAGCGTGCCAACGAACAACTCAACCAACTTTCCAAGAAATGGGAAAGTGAGGTACAAGCCATTCTCAACGAAGTGGAATCGCTGTATAAGAAATATCAGTCGGAAACCGTATTCCTCTCCGATGCACAGAAGAAGAAGGCAGAAGAGAATATAATTGAGAAAGAGAAACAGGCAAGCGAACTGAAGAAAAAGTATTTCAACAGCGAAGGAGAACTCTATAAGAAACGTCAGGCACTTATGGCACCTATCCAGGACGAGATTTACAATGCCGTCAAGGATATCTGTGACCAGAAAGGCTACCAACTCGTTCTCGACCGCGCTTCAGGCGGCAGCATCATCTATGCATCACCTAAAATCGACATAAGCGATGAGGTGCTCCAGAAATTAGGATATTCAACAAATTATTAATCATAAAAAACAAACAAAACCATGAAAAAAGTATTATTCGTATCAATCCTTTGCAGTGTTCTTTGCGCTTACACAACCAACGCATCTGCACAGAAATTCGCACATTTCAATTCAGGTCAGATTATTCAGGTAATGCCTGAATATACTGCTGCTCAGACTGAAATCCAAACTCTCCAGAAGCAGTATGAAGACGAACTGAAGAAGATGCAGGACGAAATCAAGACAAAGAGCGAGGCATACGAGAAAGAGGCTGAGAAACTGCCAGATGCAGTAAAGCAGCGTCGTGAGCAGGAGTTGCAGGACCTCTATCAGCGTTATCAGCAGTACGGTCAGACCAGCGAACAGGACTTGCAGAAAGCATCCCAGACTAAGATGCAGGAAATATCCGAGAAAATCAGCAAGGCAGTCAATGAAGTAGGTCAGGCTGGTGGCTTTGTCTATATTATGGACGTAACAAGCGGAATCCCATACATCAGCGAAACTCTTTCTACAGATGTAACCGACCAGATTAAAGCCAAGTTGGGACTCAAGTAGTGAATAGCAAAACCGCAACAAATATCACCTAATATTATGTACAGAATAGACAGGCTCGACAAGAAAATAATGGATATTATCTCCACTAATGCCCGCATACCATTCAAGGAGGTAGCAGCCAAGTGCGGAGTGTCCCGAGCAGCCATCCATCAGCGCGTACAACGGCTTATGGATTGTGGAGTTATCACTGGTTCTGGTTTTTATATCAATCCTAAGAGCATTGGTTACTCCACTTGCACCTATGTAGGCATCAAACTCGAACGTGGCTCTATGTATAAGAGCGTAGTAAGCGAACTGGAGAAAATACCAGAAGTAGTAGAATGTCACTGCACTACAGGTCCTTACTCAATGTTCATCAAACTCTATGTCCGCGACAACGAACAGTTGATGGACACCCTCAACAACATCATTCAGGGAATCCCTGGAGTTGACTCCACAGAGACACTCATATCCCTGGAACAGAGTTTCACGCATCCGCTCCCAATCACATTGGAGGAGGAAGGCTGATGCATTTCGAGGGATTTGTTATAGGGGTTTGCACATTCCTTATCATCGGACTGTTCCACCCCATTGTAATAAAAACCGAATACTATACAGGCACCCGCTTCTGGTGGGTGTTCCTGTTTTTTGGTTTGATAGGCACTGCTGCCACCCTTTTCGTGGCAGATGTCTTCTGGGCATCACTGCTCGGAGTATTTTCCTTCTCCTGCCTGTGGTCGATAGGGGAGTTGTTCCAACAGAAGAAACGAGTGGAGAAAGGTTGGTTCCCAAAGCGAAAAAATGCAGAATAATTTGTTTATTCCAAATAATTGCCGTATTTTTGTAACCGGAATTAAATTAACGGACATTAAAAATCGCACAATCTATGAAATTCTTTGACAGGAAGGTCGAATTGAAATTGCTGGAGCAATGTAGGAAGCAAAGTCTGAAACGTGGTGTGTTTACGGTAATGACCGGACGCCGCAGAATTGGTAAGACATCATTGCTGTTGCATAGCATGGCAAAGACACCATTCCTCTATCTCTATGTATCTAAAGACAATGAACATCTTCTTGTACAAAGGTTTCAGAATGAAGCGGCAGCAAGTTTAGGTTTGGAGGTGTTTGGTCATCTTTCTTCTTTTGCAGAATTATTTGACCAATTGATGAAATATGGATTGACTCATAATTATACTTTGATTATCGACGAGTTTCAGAATTTGCTCCGGGTAAATCCAGCCATTCCCAGCCATATTCAGGATATATGGGACAGGTATCATGAGAAAGTGAAAGTTCATTTGATAGCCTGTGGAAGTATCCAAAGTATGATGAAGGATATTTTTGAAAACAATGATGCACCTCTATATGGCAGATGCGATTGCAGGATAGTCCTGAAACCTTTCCGCATCGACGTACTGAAACAGATTTTGCATACATATTATCCAGCCTATCAAAATGAAGATTTACTATGCCTTTATGCTCTGACAGGTGGGGTGGCCAAATATGTTGCGTGGTTAATGGATTCTGAAACCTACACGAGAGATGAAATGCTGAAATGGGCAACAAGGATGGGGTCGCCATACCTTACTGAGGGAACAGAGTTGCTTATGTCGGAGTTCGGAAGGGAATACGCCAACTATCTCAGCATATTGCAGATTATTGCAGGAGGTATGACTTCTCAGAATGAGATTGATAGTGTGATAGGTAAAAACACAGGAACGTATCTTGCCAATTTGGCAAATAATTTTGGGTTTATCCAGAAAATGCAACCTATGTTTGCTAAGCCGGGAGGCCATAATGTCAGGTGGTGTATAGGTGACTGCTTTTTCCGTTTTTGGTTCAGATTCATCATATCCAACCAGCCATTGCTTGAGACAGAGCGCAACGACCTGCTTCTTAAACTTGTTCTGCGTGACTATGAACAGTTCAGCGGATTGACGTTGGAACAGTATTTCCGGCAAAAAACATTTGAACAGGACAACTTCACACAAGTCGGAAGTTACTGGGACGGTAAGGGCGAACATGAAATCGATATGATAGCACTTGATGATTTGCAAAAGAGGGCAACTATAGCAGAAGTCAAGCGTAATTTCCATAAGATTAACTTAAGCCTGTTGACAGAAAAAGCAGAATATATACAAAAGCATTTAAATGGTTACCATATCTGTACCATGGCTTTAAGTCTTAACGATATGTGAAAATAAATTATGACAAAACTACATCCATCACCCATATTCGGACCGATAAAGAGTCGTCGGTTAGGCGTTTCCTTAGGCATCAACCTCCTCCCTGCCGATGGCAAGGTATGCACCTTCGACTGCATATATTGTGAGTGCGGACTCAACAGTCAGCGAGTGCCACATTCCCGCTTCCCTTCCAAGGAAGAAGTAGTAACAGCGCTTGAGCAGCGGCTTCAGGAAATGAAGGCCGACGGGCTTGCACCCGATGTCCTCACCTTCTCAGGCAACGGCGAACCTACCCTACATCCCCATTTTGCAGAGATAATAGATGCAGTCATCGCCCTTCGCAACCAGTACTTCCCTGATGCCAAGATAAGTGTCCTCTCCAATTCTACCCAGATATTCCGGCAGGAAGTATTCAGTGCTCTCAAAAAGGTAGATAACAACATCCTGAAACTCGACACCGTAGATCTTCCCTTCATCAACGCTGTATGTCGGCCAGTAGATACCTATTACGATATCAATCTTCTCAAGCGACAGATGAAACGCTTCGAAGGCCATTGCATCATCCAGACTATGTTCCTTCAAGGAGAAGTCAATGGAGCTGATATCGCCAATGTCAGTGACCGGTTCGTCCTGCCATGGCTTGCAGCAATAACCGATATCCAGCCCAGCCAGGTGATGATTTACACCATCGACCGCGACACACCAGTCACCACCCTTGCCAAAGCCACCCCAGCCCAACTTGACTCCATAGCCAGTAGGGTAGAAGCCATAGGCATCCCCTGTTCAGTGGCGTATTAAGGGTGGAATGGTGAAATGGTTTAATGGTGAAATGGTGTAATGATGTAATAGTGTAACTTAATCTCGCTTTTAGAAGTAATAGGTCTGACATTTTGCCAGACCTATTCTTTTGTCCAGTGAGATATATGGTATTCCGTAGTGAGATATATGGTATTCCGTAGTGAGATATATGGTATTCCGTAGCGAGATATATGGTATTTCGGAGCGACATATATTGTTCCGTTGGAGGGGATATATAGTTCCTTTTCACGAATTGGCCAATCGGTGATTGCGAATTGACCAATTGGTGAGCACGAATTGACCAATTGGTGAGCGCGAATTGACCAATTGGTGAAAGGATGCCATATAGTATATTCTGTTAGGGGGTATAAGTTGGTGTGATAAGATATATGGTTAGGCGGTGAAATACCCACCCTTGAGATTTGAGATAGGGGATGGGAGATTTGAGATATGGGAGGTGGATTTGTGCCAATTTTTATTAAAAAGAATGTGCTTAGTATAAATTTCCTTAAAAGGGGATGTCCGCAAATAAACTTTTCCATGTTTGCCCGAGTCTATCAACATATATTGCCTGATTTATTAATGAAGATATGAAACGAGTAGAATTTTTCTGTATCACCGGCTTGGCGCTGGCTCTTATGTTATCGTGTACTGAGGAGAATCCTTATAACTTCACACCTAATAATCCTGGTGGAGATAATGATCCTGGTGGCCAGGGCGGACAAGGCTCTACGTCGGGATTGATGGATTTGGGGGAACTCTCTGACTTTGTAGTAGAACTCAATACGGATGCACTTCAGGAAGAGGAGACAATACCCGACAGCGAAGACGATATACATTTCACGGATTATGTTGAAAATAATTTCAATGAGAAGACCGTTGCTGACATCGTACTGAGCAACCAGTCGGATGCTGCCGTTACGGGGATGCCTGATGCTGACACTGTAAGTGTGGATGGCAATAATGTGGAAATCCATACTCACAGCAAAGGACTGACATTGCGTGTAAGCGGTACTACCAGTAGCGGTTCGTTGAAAATCTACTCGGAGAAGAAATTCCGGTTGCTGCTCAGTTCTGCTGACATCACTAATCCCGATGGTGCAGCCATCAACATACAGGATGGCAATTGTTTCGTCACACTCGAAGGTACCAATAAACTCTCAGATGGTTCTTCAGCCTCGTACATACCTTCTGCGATTACTCCAGAGTATAAAGACAGTGCCTACAATGAGGATATGAAGGCAGTGTTGTTCAGCGAGGATGACATACGGTTTAATGGTGGTGGTTCTCTTGTAGTGACGAGCAACAACATTCAGGGGAAGGCTGGCATTGCCTCTGACGATGCCATTTTCATACGTCCGAATACCAATCTGCATGTTACCTGTGGGTCGAAGGCAGGAAATGCCATTAAGGCCAACGAGGGAGTATGTGTGAAAGGTGGTGTGATGAACTTAACTACGGCCGGGGCTGGCTGCAAGGGTCTGTCGAGCAATGCGAATATGGATATCGATGGAGGTCGTATTATCATAGTCACCTCTGGTGGCGTGGATAATTCGGTCAGCAGTGATGTCAAAGGCAGTGCAGCAATAAAGGTTGACAGTGTATTGAATATCTGTGGAGGTGAACTGCGTCTGAAGAGTACAGGACAAGGGGGCAAAGGCATATCGTGTGATGGCGACATAAATATATCAGGCGGCACATTGCGCATACTGACCTCGGGAAGTCAATATAGTTCGGGCAAACAGACTGGTATGAATCCTGGTGGTGGACAGTCGTCAGGCAATAGCTCGGTATCGCCTAAGGGCATTAAGGGGGATAGTAATATCACAATATCTGGTGGTGATATAATGATTCGTACCTCAGGCAGCAATGCCGAGGGTATTGAAAGCAAGGCCACTCTGCTGTTTACAGGTGGACATACGGCAGTCAGTGCATATGATGATGGACTGAATGCCTCGAAGGCCATTAATATTACGGGGGGATATGTCTTTGCCGTATCAACAGGTCAGGCTGATGGTATTGATTCCAACGGCTCTATCTCTGCCACAGGCGGCACCATGATAGGAGTGGCCAGTACGTTGGGTAGTGAAGAAGGTATCGACCTGGAGAACTCTACTTTTACCATGAGCAATGCTACCGTTATGAGTTTCGGCAGTGGCAGTATGAGTATGGGGGCAAGATATAGTGGGCATTACATAAGCACCTCTGTAAGTGGCAGTGCGGGAAGTGTCTATGCGTTGTGCAACGGAAATGATGCGATGGTGGTATTTGCCCTGCCACGTCAGTATTCCAATGGCAAATTGCTTCTATCGGCTCCAGCACTTCTGGGTGGGACGTACACACTAAAGTCGGATGTCAGCGTAAGTGGCGGTTCCAATTGGATGAATCTCTATGAGAATGCAACCATCAGCGGTGGTACATCGCAGTCGGTAACAGCAAAATAGGTTAGAGTGGAGAGGTTAGAGGTTAGAGTGCAAAACCGATTGTTTATTTCTGCAAGTATTTCCTGCCGTTAATGACGACGATGCCTTTATAATCTTTGCCTACACGCTGGCCCGAGAGGTTGTAGCGGTTAGCGGTTAGTGGTGAGAGGTTAGAGATGGTTCCTGAACCTGTCGAAGGAAGAGACGGGACTGATGTTGCATCGGAATAGGTGACGGGTGCTACTCCTTCGGGGGAGATGAGTGCCATGAAGTCGATGCTTGGCAGTCCTCTGGCATTCATCGATTGTATGCTGACGGCATAGGTGTCGGGACTGTCAACTGTGATATTCTTGCTGATGAATTTCCATTTCTTCTGTGATGAGTCGGTTGATGGGAATGTGGCGAGGGTGTAGTTGGATTCGTCGGTGAGGAATATCTTGGTGGTATTCTGTGTGTCGGAGAAATAGCGGAAGACTATGGTGTAGGTACCTGCTTCGGGGAATGTGGCATACCAGGTGGCAGTGGCTTTCCTTACTTTCTCGCTTTCGAGATAGCCTTCACTGGTAAATCCTGCAAGTGATGTCTGTATGCTGCCACTGGTGATACCTCCATAGCCTGAGGCGTTCTCCTGGAATATGGTGGCAGGTCCTACGAGGACTGATACGGTGTCGGTTGACTGCACGTGGTTTTGGTTGTCGGAAACGAGTGCGTGGAAGGTGTAGGCGTTGGCCTTGAGGTCAGGGTCGGTATAAATGTATGTGTTAGTTGATGCTGGGGCGGTTTGCGATGACTGGAGTTTACCATTAAGATAGAAATCCACGTTGGAGATATGTGTCACTGTGTTGGATGATTTGGCATATATCTTCATTTCAAACTCACTGGCACTGTTGTAGATTGTCCCTTCCGACGGATTGCGCAGCAGTACGGTCATATATTTATCTACCTGGGTGTGTTTCCAACCTTTGAAGGCATCCATTGCTATCGTTGCCTGATGGGTGGTGGAACTCCATGCTCCGAGGTTGTAACCGGAGTTGTCCATTGCTTCGGGTTCCCAGTAGAAACATCCTAATTCACCATCCTCTATGAGCGCTTTCATAAACTCAGCGAGGAACCGGTTGCCGTCGAGTGGCTGGTCGCAGTAATGACCAGTCTCAACTACCATTACAGGTTTGTTGAAGGTAGATTTGAGACTCTTGAAGGTGGTCATATATGTGTTGATGGTTGACTTTATGTTGGAGTCGGTGGTTACGTCGAGGTGTGACCAGCGAGGATATGCTGAAAGACCGATGATGTCGTAGTTGGCACCATATTTGTTGAGGTTGTTGAACATATTCTTTGCTGTGGATAGGTCGTGAGCGTTGGGCAGATGAATGAGGGCTTTCATTGACGGATCGACGTCCTTGATTGCCTGGTAGGCTTTGTTGATGAAAGTGACGAAATTCTTGTAACCATCTGTTGATTTGGTCTTACCCACATCATAGAGCATACCATATTTAGTTTCATTGCCGATGCTCACCCACTTTGGTACGATGCCCTCCTTCTTGAGTGCATTGAGAACGTCGAATGTGTGGTCATATACTTTCTGTGCAAGTGCAGAAACGCTATGGTCGGTCCATTGGCTTGGGATAGTCTGACTGCTTGAGTCGGCCCATGTGTCGCTGTAGTGGAAGGATATCATTATCTTCATTCCTTTGGCATGGGCACGTTTGCAGAGGTTCACTACGTCTTGTTTTCCGCTCCAGCCACCTGATGGATTTACCCATACACGGAACCTGACAGCGTTGACACCCTCTTCATCCTTGAGGATTGTCATAAGGTCCATCTTTTTCCCCGACCTTCCGCAATAATAGGTTCCCCAACTCTCCTGCTGACTCAGCCAACTGATATCGGCTCCGAATGCAAAATCTTCTTCGTGTTCAACTCGGTTGAAAATAGTGTCAACGACTGTCTTGATGTCGTCTGCCTTGGCAATGACAGTGGTCAATGCACAAAGGATCAGAGTAGTTACAAATGTTTTCATATTGCTGTGTGTTGGTTTGTTCTAAATTTGTGGCAAAGTTAACACATATTTCTCTGTCGGAATAACTCGAAAAGGACGTAAATTGACACAAAATCACCTGGCGGATGAAAATTTGTGGTATTTGTTAATGGCTTTGATGTAAATAATTTCTATCTTTGCCGGTGAAATGAATTTTTAATCGGTTATGAGGTTATACGGTTATGCGGTTATATGGGTTACGTGTCTGATGTCGGTGCTGCCAACTTATGCACAGTCGTTCTGGACCACTCTCAGTTCGACGGAGAATCTGATAGTCAGGAGTATCACTCAGGATACAAGCGGCATGATTTGGTTTGCTGCAGGGAAGGCATTGTACTGCTATGATGGATATGACGTACGTACGTTTTCTTCTCAGGAACTGGATGAGGCTGGAGTGATAAACTGTTTGGTTTACCATGATAACGAGATTGCCATTGGGTGTGAACGTGGCTTGCTGAAATTTGACTTAAAGAGTCGTATGTTCGGTAAGGAGAAAGCCATGGACGGGATAGACGTGAGATGCATAAGTTATAATTACGGTGACGAATGGTTGGGAACAGGCAGTGGTCTGTACAAAAATATGGAACGGGTGGTATCACATCTCGATGCCTATACAATCTATGTCAGGGATAATAATGTGTATGCAGGTGGCTACAGTGGGTTGTGGAGTTACGATATACCAACGGGAGCAATACGTCAAAGCAAGACGGATGAGGTAGTCAATGGCAGTAGGGAAGGCGGATGCTATGCTATATTGCCATGCCAGCAGAGGAAAGGTTCTCACCAGAACGGTAGCGCTGACGATGAGAGTATCTATGTGGGAACCGCAACCGGATTGGTGACACTGAGTGTGCTGAAGATGGATAACTGTGTGGTGGAAGGGCAATACCCTGTCATCAAGAGTCTGTGTGCTGACACTGAGGGCAACCTGATGATAGGAACCGACAACGGACTGTTTATCAGAGATGTGGAAGGACACGACAACCATCTCCGTCACGATGCACGCAACTCCAACTCACTGGCTGGAAATGCTGTGTGGTGTATTTTCCGTGACAGATGCAGTAATATCTGGTTTGGTACGGATAACGGAATATCCATACTGCACCATAACAAGACATTCAATGTGGTGCCGATATTCTCGATAACCAATTCGAGTGAAGGGAATCAGATATATTGTATTCACAGGGATACGAAGGGACGCATGTGGATTGGTGGAACCAATGGTGTGATAAGGATAGACAATCTCTCACTACTGGAAGGGGTAACCACCAGCAGTTCAGACAGCGAAACGACGTGGTACAAGATGCGAGATACGTACCATCCTATCCCTCACAGTAGGATAAGAGCGATATACGATGATGCAATGAGTGGTGTATGGGTAGGTGGTGACGGCGGTCTGTTACACTACAACGAGGAGACCATGCAGTTTGATGCTTTCAGGATAGAGGAGGACAGAAACAACTGGGTATATAACATAACCATGATTCGGCAGGACTCAGCAACAGCAATTGCTGGGTCGATGGAGGTTGATACCTATGAGGGGTGCTACGAAATTGTGCCGAATATTGCATCGGGTACTCTTAGTGTCACTAAGTTGGAGAAGAAACGGCAGTTGAAACCATCGTGTCAGTCGGCTGTTGTTCACAACACGGAATGGTCGGTAAATCTCGATGGTCTGCAAATGACCAATCTGAAGACAGAGGAGAAGCAGTTTATACGTCTGTCCGACAGATTTGTGTCGGTGTATTATGATATGGCATCCGACAAGGTATTTCTCGGTGGGTCGGATAAGATAGCGATTATGCATTCGCAGGAACCATCCAATACATCTGATTCGGAACATGGTGTGGTAATAACTAATATAGAAATCAATGACTGCGAGAATGCTGACTTCAGTCAGATTTCTGCTGGAGACCTTACCTTGAAGTACGATGAAAACAACCTGTTAGTGAGTTTCTCCGATTTTCTTTTCAGTGAAGAGAAAAGTGTGTGCTATGCATTCCGTATAGACGGTCAGCAACCAAACTGGGTAAGTCTGAAGGCAGGTCAGAACACGATATTGCTGCCGAATATGAGTCCTGGTACATACAAACTCTATATAGCAAGGTATGATGAGGGACTGAATGACAGGGCGGACATTGAACCGTTGCTTGTGCTGCATATCACTCCTGTATGGTATAATTCAGGATGGGCGTGGATGGTTTATATAATGATATTTTTGTTTCTTGCTGTTGCTGCGGTACTGTATCTTATCCAGCGCCGTACACTTATCATCGAGCGCAAGCGGCGTCATGTGATACTGTCGAGGGCAAAGGAAAAGGAAAGGATGTTGACAGAGGACAACGAAACACTGCAGCGCCAGATACGCTTGCAGATGATTGCTGATGCAGAGGAGAATACGGATATATCCCAGGATGACCAGTTCCTTATGAAGGTAACCAAGGTAATAGAGGAAAATATTGACAACTCGGACCTCTCAGTCAATACCTTGTGCAAGATGACTGGGTTCAGTACTAAGCAGTTATATCGCCGCATAAAGCAAATGACTGGTATGACCACGGTGGAATATATCCGCAATCTCAGACTGAAGAAGGCAGCTATGCTTCTGCATAAGGATAATTTCACCATTGCAGAGATAATGTATATGGTGGGATTCTCGAATGCATCGTACTTCACCAGAAGTTTTGTACGAGAGTATAAGATGACTCCTACTGAATATCAAAATAAGAATAAAGTCAACCCTGAATTACCATAAATAGGTTAGAGGTTAGAATTACCACAAATCCCTTGTTACCAAGCCAGCCAGAATTTGTCATATCGACGGAGCGAGGAACGAGCGCAGGAGTATATCTCACCCATTGCTTTCTTGTGCTGAAGGTGAGATTCACTCCTCCACTTCGTTTCGTCGGAATGACAACAAGGGGAGACCGCTCCGTCGATATGACAATCCTGGTTAGAGGTTAGAGTGTCTAAAATAAAGGGGTGCACTTTCACAAGTGCACCCCTTCCTAAAAACCTTACTTTTAACTTTAAATTAATAATATGAAATGAATCTTTACTTTACAAGATATTTCTTGCCGTTTGCTATTATAATTCCCTTATAATCATTACCTACACGCTTTCCGGAGAGGTTGTAGCGGTTAGCGTTTAGTGGTAAGCGGTTAGAGGTTAGAGATTCTATTCCTACAGGATTGCCGCTTGGAGTCTTTGAACTCTTTGAACCATAGTAGAAGAGGGTAAAGTTGTCGAAGAGTGACCAGTCGGTACTGATTGACACATTCTTGCGTACGCCGATGCGGAGAGTGCCGTCGGTGCCAACGGTGAAGGTGACTGAATTGCCAGTGTAATGTCCTGCTTCGAAGTATGCATTACCTGATTCCATAGTGTTTGGTACTACGAGTTCGCCCCAAGGAGTTGTGCCGCCTTCATAGCAAGAAGTCTCGGTTGCAGCGGTTCCAATACCCATGATAGGGGACGAGAATTCGCCGTCAGCAGTCTTAGCATAAAGGAATGCGTTGAGTGCAGAGTCTGGGTTTGCTGTGTGGATAGCGTAGTCATTGTCGGCTGAACCTCTGCGGTAGTATGCCTGTACACTGAGTTGGTATGTACCTGCAGGGAGTCCGATAAGGTCTTGGTATGTATCGTAAGTCTTGTTGTAGTGTTCTGCACAAGTTGATGTTGTACCACCAGCACCGAATTTTGTTCCGCTCCAACCTGTGAAGTCACCGATGGTGTCGAATGTAGAGTTTACGATGATATTCGTGAAGTCAACAGGGTCGTCATCGGTTGCAGGGTCAGCAGGAACCTTAAGGCTTGCTATAGCAGTAACGGCTTCCTTGCATTTCTCCTCACACTGTTCGTCGTTCCACAGACCCGAAGTCATTACGGCTTCTATCTCATCGTAGAGGTTGAGTGCATTGTCGATAGCCTCCTTGGATGCTGTTTCGCCATAGGTGGCGAGGGCGTCCATCATTTCCTCTCCATAAGCAATGAGTTTGGCATACCAGTCAACAGAAACTTGTGCTACAGCCTGTGCTGCATAGAGCTCGGCGATGGCTTGAAGTTGTTCGCGTGGCTCGGTTTGGCTCTTAGCATCTTCTATGGCAGCATCAAGAGTGCTCATGGCCTCTGCGCTCATAGGATTGGTTTTGAGTTCCTCTGCTTTGACAAGTGCGATGTCGAGAGCCTGCGATATGAGTTCAGCATCGTAGCCCATATATGTAAGACGGAAATTATCCCAGATTGACCAGCGGTCGGTCTGTGAAGCATTGAGGGAATGGATACCGATGCGGAGGGTCTTGTTGTAAACAACCCCGTAAACAGAGTTCTCATACAGTCCGGCTGTGAATGCCTCAGAAGCGGTCTTCATTGAATTCGGTACTTCACCAGCACCATTTGTCATAGTATAGGCATTGTCCTCCTTGTAGAAGCCAGATTCCTGTGGCTGGGAATAGATGTTGATGACGTCCTGTTCACCTGCGTTGGCATAGATAGAGGTGAGTACTTCAGATTCGCCTGTGTTGAATGCTGCCTCTGCGGTGGAGTTGTCTGCTGTACGATAGAAGGCCTGTACATCGAGACGATATACTCCGTTAGGGAGGGTTACATCCTGATAGAAATCGAAATTCTCGTTCCAACGCTCTACATTAGGATTTTCAGCCATACCACCTGTAGCAGGTGTTCCGAGGGATTTATTGTATGTCCATCCAGTGAGTCCGTTGGAGAAATCAGGGTTGTTAAT
>R04__coassemble_483_pt1 | contig 14421 bp, 13 predicted proteins | sample R04__metabat2_high_PE_018 | metagenome-assembled genome bin R04
GTCTTGAGGCAATCGGCTGCACAGCAGAAGAGGCTCTCGTTTACACTTACTTCGCTGCTACTAAGAAGCACGTTGCTGACCCATTGGTACGCTACAACGGCGCATTCGATGTTGATGGTCTGTCAACAAGCAAGGACGCAAAGAAGTACACTCACGTAGTTAAGCTTGATGCAACTACCGGTAAGGTAACATTCGGTTTCAACCAGGAGTACAACTTCTCAAGCGTTACTACTCTTCCTGCTACTTATGCTCTTGTAAATCCAACTACAGGTGCTACATATTACTACAACTTCAAGATTGGTGCACAGAAGGTTAAGGGTGAAATTCCTCTCACTTCCGGTATGTTCTTCACATGGGACGATGCAGGTAAGGATGCAGAAATCGAAGGTCTGTTCCCAGACTTCGTATATTGTATCAACGAGAAGGCAGAACCAGTTGCTCACGCATATGGTGACCCTAACTTCCACAGCACTAACTTTGCTCAGCTCGACGAATATGCAACTCTCCACCTCTTCTTCAACGCAGGTTCACCAGTTCTCTACTTCAACCGTGAAGCAGACGATGCATCTTACCTGAAGATCACAAAGGACGGTTATCAGATTCTCGATGCTAATGGTAAAGTAAATAAGGTGAAGTCAGAACTCCTTATCCAGGAAGACCTCGAAGATCCTTATATCAAGGAAGCAGGTGAAGGTCACTGGGTAGTAAGTCTTGCAAGTATCTCTAAGCATCTTGGCGGTTTCGCACACCTCCACGCTATCGAAGGTTACAAGGATGCAGAAGTTAACGATCCATACATCTCTAAGGGATTCGTTAAGATTTACAAGGCAGTTCTCACTCCAGGTCTTGCAGATCTCCCAGAGAAGGAAACAAGAAAGCACAGTGCAGCAACTGACGAGGCTCAGGAAGCAGCATTCGCAGCATTCGACGAATTTGCTGACGAAGATGCATACGATGCAGTAGTTGAGGCAGTAGAGGCAGCAACTAAGTCAGCTGACTTCTATGCACCATACGTAAAGGCAATCAACTCTCTCGATGCTAAGGGTAAGGAAGTTTGGAACTCTGAAGACAATGCAGAATTCAAGGCTCAGTATGATGAAGGTACAGTTGACGAAGTACACCCAGCAGACTTCACAGAAGCAGTTAAGGCAGCTCAGGTTGCTCAGACTACAGCAGGTTCAACCCTCTACTTCTGGGGAAGCAAGAAGGCAACAGACTGGAAGTCAGACCAGACTAAGGCCGGAACTACTCAGGTACTCAAGCCAGCAAACCTCTATCTTGAAACTCCAGTTGTTAACCCATATCTCCCAACAGATCCAGGTAACTGCGAAATCAAGCAGTTTGCAAACGTAAAGGGTCAGACTCAGCCATTCACAGCTGATACTTACTCACTCTATCAGGTAATCGAAGGACTCGTTCCTAACGCAGAATACAAAGTACAGTTCTACGCAATGCCAATCGCTAACTCTGAATTCAATGCAGCAGCAGCAGGTGAAGACATAGCACAGATCTTCGCAAACGACCAGGCAGCAGACGTAGAGGTAGTTGCTTCTACAACTCAGCAGACTCCTGTTCTTCAGGAAATCACAGCATGGGCTGACCAGGATGGTACATTCGTTTACGGTCTGAAGAACGTAGCAGAAGGTGGTAACTGGTACATCGCACAGTATGTTGACCTCACACTCGTTGCAATGCACTCAGACTTCCCTGACGGCGACTACTTCCTCTATGACACTGCTTACGACGAAGAAGCAGACGCATGGTTCGGTGGTGCTAACTCTTGGGGAACTCAGGCATCTCTCATCAAGCATGGTATTCCTGTAACTCTCTATTCAGTTGGTCACAACATCTGTACAATCAATACTCACACTTACAACAACGCAAATAGTCACTTCCTCGGAACTAACGGATTCATTGATTCTAGCGAAACTCCTTGGACATTCACAAACAACGGTGACGGAACATGGTCACTCTCTTGTGAAGCAGGTGATCTCACAGAAGGTACTGAAGGCACAGCAGGCAAGTTCCTCAAGACTCTTGCAGTTGTTCAGGACGGTGCAGAACCAATCCGCTGGAAACTCGTTTCTTACGCAGACCGCGTAGCAGAACTCGAAGGCACAACTAAATTTGCTCCTAAGGATGCAACATTCGTAATCAAGGCAGCAGACTTCAGCCGTAACCACTTCAACAAGAACTTCGAAGCAGTTTGGAATGTTACAGCACAGAACTGCAACCTCAGCGGTGGTGCTAACGAAAATACTTGTGCTGAATCTTGGCGCTCAAGCAACGGATTCGTAGTATCTCAGACAATCACCGGTCTGCCAAACGGATTCTACAAACTCAATGCTCAGGCAACAGTTTGTGACTACGACCAGACATTCAACGACCTCCCAGTAGTATTTGCTAACGACGGAGAATCTCAGTTCTGTGTATCATCTAAGACTTTAACTCAGGAAAATGGTGAAAACTCAATGAGCGGATGCTCTGCAAGCTTCAATAAGGGTCTCTACCAAGTTGAACCAGTATGGGCAGAAGTAACAGATGGAACTCTCACAGTAGGTGTTAAGACAACACGCACATCAGTATGGGCAGTTTGGGATAACTTCGAACTCGAATACTACGGAGAAAATGCAACACTTGCTAAGGACGATCCTCTCTATGAAATCGTAGCATCAGGTAAGGTTGAAATCGCAGCTGATAAGGCAGGCGAAATCAAGAGCGAAAAACTCTACAAGGCTAATCTTGAAAATGCACTCGGTGGTGAAGTACAAGGCTACTACGCAATCAGCGCAAATGAAGGTCTTACATTCAACCCATTCCAGTGGAGCACATTCACAGGTGTTTACAACCTCCAGGGTGAAGTAGTGAACCTCTACTCAAAGGATGCATACGTATTCGTTGACTATGACAACATCCAGGAAGATGCAGTAACTGTTAAGACTCTCGATGCTCCGGAAGGAATCGAATTCATCCACACTTACTTCATCGCAGTAAACAATGACAACGCTAAGGCAGTTCTCGTTGACGTACAGATTACATTCGGTGCACAAAACGGTTCTGACGCAACATCTATCGATACAGTTAAGACTGCAACTGAAGCAGCTGAAGCATACGATCTCACAGGTCGCAAGGTTAGCAGCATGACTAAGGGCGGTATCTACATCGTAGGTGGTAAGAAAGTACTCGTTAAATAAGTAACTTTCCATAACTAAATATGAGGGTGCCTGGCAGTTTTGCCAGGCATCCTTGCTATAAGAAGATAACACGCCATGCATGACTTACGAATACAACATATCACTATATATATAATATAATAAGGTGTAGCAACAAGTCTTTTTAGAATGAAATTCTTGGATAATTCAGAAAAAATAAGTATATTTGCAATATGAAAACGCTGTTGAGGAAAATCACGGAAAATCTGACTCCTGTTTATGGAAACGGAGAAGCAAGGGCAATAAGTATGATGTTGCTCCGCTATTTGTTTCCGGAGAGTTCGGATGCACAGTTGCTCCTGATGACTGAATGTGATGACCTCAAGAACGAATTATTAACGAAATATATAGAACGGCTCAAAAGGAACGAGCCGATACAATATGTGATAGGAAGTGCGACTTTCTGTGATATGGATATGAAAGTGGCAAAAGGGGTGTTGATTCCACGCCCAGAGACTGAGGAATTAGTGGGGCTGATAAGTAACTACATCAAGGATGTCGGGAATAGAAGGGGAGGTGCTGATTCTGAATTGTCTGTCCTTGATGTGGGTACAGGAAGCGGATGTATTGCTTTGGCAGTTAAAAAACAATTTCCTAAGACTAAAGTGTCAGGGTGGGATATCTCAGCAGATGCACTTGAGATAGCAAAAGAAAATGCTCAAAGGTTGGGACTCGAGGTGCAGTTTGAGTTGTGCGATATATTGGGGGAGTTCAAGGGTTCAATGGTTCAAGGGGTCAAGAGGAAGTTTGATGTGGTGGTATCGAATCCGCCTTATGTATTGGAAAGCGAACGGAATGAGATGGAGAGGAATGTGCTGGACTATGAACCAGAGTCGGCATTGTTTGTACCCGATGATAATCCGCTGTTGTTTTATAAGGCGATTACAAGTGTAGCCGCATCTCTTCTCAAAGAAGGAGGACTGTTGGCGTTTGAGATAAACAGACGATTCGGAAATCAGACAGTGGAGATGATAGAGGATAATTCTTTCGTCGATGTGAAGTTGATAAAGGACCAATATGGAAATGACAGGTTTGTAACTGGGATATGGAAGATATAAAGAAGAAAATGACAGAGGCGGAGGCTCTCGAAAAACTCTCTGCTGTTTGTGCGAGAAGTGAACATTGCGTGTCGGATATGAGGCGCAGAATGCGATTGTGGGATATGACAGATGAGGAGAAGCAGAGGGTGATAAAAACTCTCATCAAAGAAGACTTTATCAATGAAAACAGATATGCGAAGGCGTTTGTGAGAGAGAAATTCTGTTTTAATCATTGGGGACTGATGAAGATTGAGATGGAACTGAAGCGCAAAGGTATAAAGGAACACGATATAGAAGCGGCGTTGACTGAGGTGTCGCAGGAGGAGAGTTTGGAGGAATTGAGGAGACTGATAAGAGAGAAGGGCAAGTCGGTAACGGGGAAATCCGACTTTGAGATAAGAGCAAAACTATACCGCTTCGCCCTTTCAAGAGGATTCAGCGGAGAACAGATAAACGAGGTACTTGATGATATGGAATGATGTAATAAATTTCCTTTTCCCACGATTGTGTGTGGTATGTGGGGAGAGACTTGGCACAAAAGAGAAATTCCTTTGTGTAAACTGTTTGCGTAAGTTACCATATACCAACAGTCACCTCTTCCCAGAGAACCCAATAGAGAAATTATATTGGTACCATATCCCGATAGAGAGGGCAGCAAGTTATTTCTTCTATAGATCCTACGAGGCTACTAAGATTCTTGAGAAACTGAAATACAAGAGTACACCTACGATAGGGAGATATTTTGCAAGGATGATGGCTGAGGAATACGATAAGGTGGGATTCTTCGACGGAGTGGATATGCTGGTTCCTCTTCCGCTTGCATGGCAGAAGGAGATGAAGAGAGGTTACAATCAGTGTGACTATATAGCAGAGGGGATAAGGGATGTGACGGGAATATCGATAGAGCGAAATGCCGTGAAGAGGGTAGTGAATAATCCTACTCAAACCCACCTCAAGCATGAAGAACGCGCAAAGAATGTGGAGGATATCTTCCGACTCGTCAAACCAGAACGTTTCAGAGGTAAACATGTGCTGATAGTTGACGATGTGATAACTACGGGTAGTACTACGCTGTCGTTAGCAAGGGAAATTAATAAGGCAGGTGATGTGAAATTCTCAATTGTAAGTTTAGGTTATGCGGGAGAACCGTTTTTGGTGGCTCAGACTGGAAATGATGATGAGAAGGATGAAATAGTTGGTTAAAAATTTGGATAGGATGTGAAATATCCTTAACTTTGCAGAAGAAATGGTAAATGAGTTAGGGTATAAAAGAAAATAAATCAAAACCATAGGATATGAACATGAGATTTTTATTGTATGCTTCAGTTATCTTCTGCTTATCAACATTAGATGTTTTTGCAGACGATATCGATTCACTTTGTTGTGACGAGGCTATTGATGGTGTTGAAGTGCCTGAAGAGAATTTAATTAATCAAGAGGAAGCAGAGTCATTGGAGATTTCCCAAGAGGAAGTTGCAGAGCGGGAGGAGAGTGCTCCGGAAGCGAATCCTATGTATGAGGAAGTAACTATCTCTGATGTAGTGCTGAAACCGGAATTGGTCAATCTCAATCAACCTCTTACTCTCGACCTCGAGTCGGCTACCAAGAAGTCAGTTGGTGATTGCTATTATAATTTCAAGCGCGATTTCAGTTATATGTGGGTACCTATTGTTGCTGCAGGTTATATCGCCAAGTCGCAGAAGAGTAATTTCCGTCAGGCCCGTCACGATTTTGAACCTGATTTCGAGCATCATCTCGATGACTGGCTTCAGCATGGTCCTTTGGCACTGACCTTCGGACTGAAATTTGCCGGTGTGGAAGGCCGCAGCGATTGGCAACGCTATCTTGTAAGCGGTGTGTTGTCGTACGCTGTTATGGGAGCCATAGTAAATAGTATCAAATATTCAGCCAAGGAGATGCGTCCTGATGGTAGTACAGCCAACTCATTCCCTTCTGGACATACAGCCACAGCATTCGTTGCCGCAACTATTTTGCACAAGGAATATGGTCTGACCAGAAGTCCTTGGTACAGTGTGGGAGGTTTTGCTGCAGCAACTACCACAGGTGTGATGCGAAGCCTTAACAACCGCCACTGGATCAGCGATATCATGGTAGGTGCTGGTATTGGTATCCTTTCTACCGACCTTGGATATTTTCTGGGTGACTTGATATACAAAGACAGACATATCGTTCGCAAGGAATTGGAGAATCTGTACGATTTCACCAAACATCCTTCATTCTTCTCTATCCAGATGGGCGCCACGTTTACGTCTAATATGAAGATTCCTGAGTTGAGCCAGTGGGATTGCCTTATGGATCAGGGTGGTCATGTGTCTCTTGATGGTGAGAAGGTGACGGATGATGGTAAGTTACGTATTGGTACGGGTACAGCAGTTGCTGCCGAAGGCGCATATTTTTTCAATCCATATATCGGTATCGGTGGTCGTCTGAAGGTCATGACCGCTCCGGTACGTGCAAATGGTTTGGATTATTATGACTTTGCAGGTTACAACCGTACAGAAGGCAACGTCTCCACCGACCAACTCTCAATGTTCTCCGTGGATGGTGGTCTCTACTTGCAGTATCCTCTCTCAAAGCGTTTTGCTGTGGGAACAAAGGCTACATTCGGTGGGGCATTTACAAGTGCAATAGAACTTGAAGGCTCGTCGATATACGAAGACTCAGAAACAGGTTGCGGTGACTATCTCTATGCAGAGAGTGTTCGTACCATGAAGTTCGGTACAGGCCTTTCTCTCACATACGCTACAAAGAATAATATTGCATACAAACTCAATATTGATTACGATTATGTTCATATGCCGTTTGACTTTGAATATGAGCCAGCCTACTTTGGTCAGACAGATCGTGATGTAAGAATCTATTCCACACAGATAAAGCACAATATGAATATGCTTACCATCGGAGCCTCTATGGCAATCAGGTTCTGAGGAGTTCAAAAAGTTCAAGAGTTCAAAGAGTTCAAAGAGTTCAAGAGTTCAAGAAGTTCAAGAGTTCAAGTAGTTTAAAGAGTTTAAAAGGTATAAGAAGTTATGAAGAAACTAAATAATATTTTCCAGGTTGTGGCCGTTCTTTGCATTTCGTGCCTGGGCATCTCTTGTAGTGACGACGCAAGCAAAATCACGGTTGATCTTGAGTCTGTCAGCACTGGAGAGGTAAGTGACATTACAAGTACATCAGCAGTAATCAGCGGATATTACAGTTACTATGCCACGATAGGTTCTATGGTGGGAGAGGGATTTGAACAATATGATTCAGAAGACAAAGTCAGCAAGGCCGATTTGCTCATGTTGAGTGAGAAGGAATTTAAGCCTATTGTAGATACACTGAGTGTCGATTCTGTTACTTTGGTGTTTAATGCGTATGATATGGCATTTGATCAAGGTGGTATATGTATATCCGAAAAACGCGACTTCTTCGAAGGAGTACAGACTTTTAACGAAATGAGTAACATCATATATACCAGAGGAAAGGTACACACGAAAACCATAGAATCATTTACCGATGAAATCACTGGCCTGAAACCGGGTACTACATACTATTACAAGACATATCTTGCTACGTATCTTATAAGCATTTATTCTTCCCCAGAACTCCAGAATGTAAATGGTAAGCCATGGTCTTATATTGATGGGGTAGGAGAATACCGCATTGAAGGACTGAAGGAAAATTATGTTATATACGGTGTGACCAAATCGTTCACCACGGCTCCTTAGATTAGTTGTAACTGACAGATTTACATATAACGATAATTACGACTGCTTCACAATAGAGGCAGTCGTAATTTTTTTGCTTATACCTCCTTTGTGTGCCGTTCGTAAGATAGATGTGTATGAGGGTTGCTCAGGAGATATATATTTCGCCGTCGGGAGATATATATCTTAGCATACAGAAGATATATATCTTAGCACTACGGAAATATATATCTCCCGGGAGCGAAACATATATCTTACGGAAACGAAGCATGGGTGTTAATGAATTTCTGTGTCTTTGTCCTTTTAGAGTAGCATTTTTCGAGTTGATATGTTAGGTCTCTTCGGAGATAATATACCAGATATGCCCAAAAAATATTATTTGCCTTAGTACGTGGTTGCAGAACGAGATAAAACAGCAATAAAAAGTGCTTAAAAATTGTCAAATCGACTTGAAAAAACGAATTGTGAACATTCCAAATATGAGGCAAATCCATTAAACGGAGTAATATTTTGGTATATTTTTTATGGAATTTTTCAATTTGGCACATAATTTGTTGTATGAAGAGTGTGAACAAATAAATTGAGTAACAACATTAAAAAATAGAATTATGGGAAAAATTATTGGAATTGACTTAGGTACAACAAACTCATGTGTATCAGTATTTGAAGGCAACGAACCTGTTGTCATCACAAACAGCGAAGGAAAACGTACAACCCCTTCAGTTATAGGTTTTATGGATGGCGGAGAACGTAAGGTAGGTGATCCTGCCAAGCGTCAAGCCATCACTAACCCACAGCGTACAGTGTTCTCTATCAAGAGATTTATGGGTGAGACTTACGATCAGGTGTCTCAGGAAATTTCACGCGTACCATATAAGGTAACAAAGGGCGATAACAACACTCCGAGAGTCGATATCGATGGTCGTCTCTATACACCTCAAGAGATTTCTGCAATGGTGCTCCAGAAGATGAAGAAAACTGCCGAAGATTACCTTGGTCAGGAGGTTAAGGAAGCAGTCATCACAGTACCTGCATATTTCTCCGACTCACAACGTCAGGCTACTAAGGAAGCTGGACAGATTGCCGGTCTTGAAGTAAAGCGTATCGTCAACGAACCTACCGCAGCAGCACTTGCATACGGAATTGACAAGGCAAACAAAGATATGAAGATTGCAGTATTTGACCTTGGTGGTGGTACATTCGATATCTCTATCCTCGAATTTGGTGGCGGTGTATTCGAAGTACTTTCAACAAATGGTAACACCCACCTTGGTGGTGACGATTTCGACCAGGTAATCATCAATTGGCTTGCAGGTGATTTCAAGGCAGAAGAAGGAATTGACCTTACTCTCGACCCAATGGCAATGCAACGTCTGAAAGAAGCAGCTGAAAAGGCTAAGATAGAACTCTCAAGCACTTCACAGACAGAAATCAACCTCCCTTACATAACAGTTGCAAGCGGAATGCCTAAGCACCTTGTAAAGACTCTCACTCGTGCTAAGTTCGAACAACTCGCACACGAACTCATCCAGGCATGTCTGGAACCATGCAAGAAAGCCATCAGCGATGCTGGAATAAGCACATCGGAAATCAACGAAGTAATCCTTGTAGGTGGTTCAAGCCGTATCCCAGCCGTTCAGCAAGTAGTTGAACAATTCTTTGGCAAAACTCCTTCTAAGGGAGTCAACCCAGACGAGGTAGTTGCAATCGGTGCAGCAATCCAGGGAGCCATCCTCAATAAGGAAGAAGGAGTAGGGGATATTGTACTCCTCGACGTAACTCCACTTTCTATGGGTATTGAGACACTCGGTGGTGTAATGACTAAACTCATTGATGCCAACACAACTATCCCTTGCAAGAAGAGCGAGACATTCTCTACTGCTGCCGACAACCAGACAGAAGTGACTATCCGTGTCCTCCAGGGAGAGCGTCCAATGGCCAACCAGAACAAGCAGATTGGTATCTTCAACCTTACAGGTATAGCACCAGCACGTCGTGGTGTGCCTCAGATAGAAGTAAGTTTCGATATCGACGCAAACGGAATCCTCAACGTAAGTGCAAAAGACAAAGCAACAGGCAAGGAACAATCCATCCGTATCGAAGCATCTTCTGGTCTTAGCGAAGACGAAATCAACCGTATGAAGGCAGAGGCGGAAGCAAATGCAGAGGCCGACAAGAAAGAGCGTGAACGCATCGACAAGATGAACCAAGCAGACTCTATCATCTTCTCAGCAGAGACATTCCTTTCAGAGAACGGTGACAAACTCCCAGCAGATCAGAAGGGTAATGTGGAGACGGCCCTCGGCAAACTAAAGGATGCTCACAAGAGTGGAGATCTCAATGCTATCGATGCTGCTATAAATGAGTTCAACTCCGTTATGCAGGCAGCAAGTCAGCAGATGTACCAAGGAGCCCAAGGTCAGCCAGGTGCAGGTCAAGGCTTCCAAGGCGGTCCAGGCGCACAACAGGCAGGACCACAGTCAAATCCTGCCGACGACGTCCAGGATGCCGACTTTGAGGAGGTGAAGTAAGTTTGATAAACAAACAATAAACAAAAATAGAAATCCCGTATAACTCAAATGGTTATGCGGGATTTACTTTTAGTTAAACTTTGTAATGTTGGCTCTGTTTTCGGATTCCGTTTCAAGCGAATGATACGCGAAAAGGTGTAAAAATACCACCTTTTACGGGCGAAATACTTTGCTAGTTCAAAATAAAGTTGTACCTTTGCAGCTGATTTGTAAAAATAAGACAGTTTAGGGATTTTTGATGAGGTAAGAAGATGTTTCCCAAAAGTCTAAAAATCAGAGTATGATATGCAGGAAATAAGAAACATAGCAATTATTGCGCACGTCGATCACGGCAAGACCACATTGGTGGATAAGATGCTGATGGCTGGTAATCTTTTCAGAGAAAATCAGCAGACAGGAGAATTGATGTTGGATAACAACGAACTCGAGAGAGAAAGGGGAATAACAATCCTGTCGAAGAATGTGAGCATCAGGTATAAGGGTGTAAAGATCAATGTTATCGATACTCCAGGACACAGCGATTTCGGTGGAGAAGTGGAGAGAGTACTCAATATGGCTGACGGATGCATATTGCTGGTAGATGCATTCGAGGGTCCTATGCCTCAAACACGTTTCGTCCTTCAGAAAGCATTAGAGATAGGGCTGAAGCCAGTTGTTGTGGTGAACAAGGTAGATAAGCCAAACTGCCGACCAGAGGAGGTTTATGAAATGGTGTTTGACCTTATGTGCAATCTCAATGCTACTGAAGAACAGTTGGATTTCCCAGTGGTATATGGAAGTGCGAAGCAGGGTTGGATGGGACCAGACTGGGCAACTCCTACAAGTGACATTACTTACTTACTTGACACGATTATTAACACAATCCCAGCACCAGATTATATTGAAGGTACACCACAGATGCTCATAACGAGTCTTGACTATAGTACTTATACTGGTCGAATAGCAGTAGGAAGGGTACACAGAGGTACGCTGAAAAATGGCCAGCAGATAACGATCAGTCACCGTGACGGCAGTAAGGAGAAAACTAAAATAAAGGAACTGCACACATTCGAAGGAATGGGGCATAAGACTGCGGATGAGGTTTCGAGCGGAGATATCTGTGCTGTCATAGGTTTGAGTAATTTTGAGATAGGTGACACAATCTGTGACTTTGACGATCCAGAGGCTTTACCTACCATCTCAAAGACGAACCTACGATGAGTATGTTGTTCACTATCAATAACTCTCCGATGTTTGGTAAGGAAGGAAAATTCTGTACTAGCCGACATATCCACGATCGTTTGCAGAAAGAACTGGAGAAAAACCTTGCCTTGAGAGTTGAACAGAAAGATGGCAGTACTGATAGTTGGATAGTCAGCGGTAGAGGAGTCTTGCATCTCTCTGTTCTGATAGAGACAATGCGACGTGAGGGCTACGAATTGCAGGTAGGACAACCACAAGTAATATATAAGGAGATCAATGGTCAGCGCCAGGAACCAGTAGAGGAATTGACCATCAGCGTACCAGAGGAATTCTCAAGCAAGATGATAGATATGGTGACTAAGCGTAAAGGCGATATGATTTCTATGGAGGCAAAAGACGACTGGGTGAACCTGGAGTTTGAAATTCCATCAAGAGGAATTATTGGACTGAGAACAAACATCCTTACGGCAAGTCAGGGAGAGGCAATAATGGCTCATCGCTTTAAGAACTATCAGCCATATAAGGGAGAGATGGAGAGACGGACAAACGGCAGTATGATTGCTCTTGAAGGTGGTGTGGCAGTGGCATACGCAATGGATCATCTACAGGACCGAGGCAGGTTCTTTATATTCCCACAGGAACCAGTATATGCCGGTCAGGTGGTAGGAGAGCATGTTCACGAGAATGACCTTGTAATAAACGTAACGAAGACTAAGCAACTCACCAATACACGAGCATCGGGAACAGACGAAAAAGCAAGGATTGTTCCGCCGATACGATTCTCACTCGAAGAAGCACTTGAATATATCAAAGAAGATGAATACGTGGAAGTGACTCCGAAAAGTATGAGAATGCGAAAGATTGTTCTTGACCATTTAGCGCGTAAAAGATTAGAAAAATAACGAAAATTGCACACTTTTGGGTTGAAGTGTGCAATTTTTGTTGTAAAATCAGCCGATTCTTATTATTGAATCAGTAGTTTTTTGTAAATTTGCCGCGTTATTGTGATTATTGCGAAAATAAAAAATATAATAGTATTAACAATTAAATTGAAAAATTATGTCAGAAATTGAACAAAGAGTAAAGGCTATTATCGTTGACAAACTTGGAATAGACGAAGCAGAAGTTAAGCCAGAAGCAAGTTTTACCAACGACCTTGGTGCAGACTCTCTTGACACAGTAGAACTTATTATGGAATTTGAAAAGGCATTCGGTCTCAGTATCCCTGATGATGATGCTGAAAAGATTTCAACAGTAGGCGACGCCATTCAATATATTGAGCAGAAAGCAAACTAATAGCAATCCTTTATGGAACTGAAACGTGTTGTCATAACAGGAATCGGTGCAATCACGCCAGTGGGAAAGACCGCTTCGGAGTCTTGGTCGAATATCAAGGCAGGAGTAAGCGGTGCAGCCCCAATCACCCTTTTCGATACATCATTATTCAAGACTAAGTTTGCCTGCGAGGTAAAAGACTTTAAGGCAGAGGAACACTTTGACCGTAAAGAAGCCCGCAAAATAGACCGTTATGCTCAGTTTGCAATCGTTGCAGCAAGAGAAGCAGTCGCAGATAGTGGAATGAATCTTGATGATGTAGATAAGGATGATATTGGAGTGATTCTCGGAGTAGGAATTGGCGGTTTGTATTCTTTCGCATATGATGTGAAGGAATTCGGAGTAAGCGGAGCCACAATGGGCCCTCGTTTCTCACCATTCTTTATTCCTAAGACAATAGCCGACATGGCATCAGGTTTGATTTCTATAGAGTTTGGTTTTCGCGGACCAAACTACGCTACTACAGCAGCATGTGCATCTGCCTCAAATGCGTTGATAGATGCATTTAACCTTATCCGATTAGGAAAAGCCAAAGCAATATTGGCAGGAGGTGCAGAAGCACCAATTACAGATGCTGGGGTAGGTGGATTCAATGCAATGCATGCACTCTCTACACTTAATGATGACCCAGAACATGCAAGCCGGCCATTCAGTGCCAGTCGTGATGGATTCGTACTTGGAGAGGGAGCAGGCATTCTCATGCTTGAGGATTTGGAACACGCAAAAGCCAGAGGAGCGAAAATCTATGCGGAGATAGTTGGTGGTGGCTTATCTGCTGATGCCTATCACATGACTGCATCCCATCCTGATGGCCTGGGAGCAGTACTCGTGATGAAGAGAGCACTCAATGATGCAGAGGTAAAGCCCGAAGATGTTGACTATATCAATGTTCACGGCACTTCTACCCATGTGGGAGATATTTCAGAGGTGAAAGCAATCAAAGAAGTGTTTGGAGAGCATGCTGACAAACTCAATATCAGCAGTACAAAATCTATGACAGGCCATCTCCTTGGAGGTGCAGGTGCTATAGAGGCTGTATTCACAACTCTTTCCGTAAAGGACAACGTAGTACCGCCTACGATTAATCACGACGCAGATGACCAAGATCCTGAGATTGACTACAATCTGAATTATACATTCAATATGGCTCAGGAAAGGGAAATCAATGTTGCAATAAGCAATACGTTCGGATTTGGCGGTCATAATGCGTGTGTAGTGTTTAAGAAATATACTGAATGATGTTTCGAAAATTACAAGAACGTTTACGGCTCTTTTTCCATAAGGAGAAGGAGCCTTTTTTAAGCCTTTACAATATTCTTGGCTTTTTACCTGATGATATCTCTCTTTACCAGGTTGCATTGCGCCATAAATCTTTCAAGAGTGATGACGGCAAGGTAGGAAGGGTGAA
>R04__coassemble_484_pt1 | contig 14414 bp, 9 predicted proteins | sample R04__metabat2_high_PE_018 | metagenome-assembled genome bin R04
TCAACAAATGCAAAGTCATCAACGTCCTTCATTCCCCACACTCCCATATATTTCTCCACATTGCCGTGCACCTTTATTCGCTTATGCAGATTATCTGGGTTGGCGGAGAGATTCAGTTGTTCTCTTACCTCAAGGCAATCCTTCGTGCTCTTGCTCAATTGAATAGGCATCATCTTGGAGACATCAGTCACATCTTTCTTATCAGCCAATACCAGATTGGTTTCCTTGTCTCCCGCCGTTAGAGTAACACTCGACATAGACGATCCTTTAACATATCCTACCACATACCCACACACCCACAAGTCGTTGCTTTGGAAAGACTGATCTGTCAACATTTCGTTGACACTATCCCCCATGGCAAAGTCGCTTGGCAGAAAAGGGTACATCCTAGTTCCGCAACGCATGTTGGTTATCGTTGTGTCGTTCTTGTTCTCGTTATTGTTGCCGTCCTCGTTGTTGTTCTCGTTGCCGTTCTCCTCTCTCGTCTCTTGACTCTCGTCACCACCGACAGTCGGAACTTCCACTTTCTCACATCCTGCAAATGCAATATGCAGAACAAGTAATATTCCCAATCTTCCGAGACGTTTCATTTTTTTATGTGGTTATGCGGTTTTGGCACAATTAGATTGTGCCAGTATAGACACGGTGGTTTTATGGTTTAGGGGATTAGGATTTTTCTGTTGCCTTGGATATAGATGCCTGATGTTGGTGTGGCTATACGACGGCCTTGGAGGTCGAATAACGGTTGCTGGGATGAGATATCCGACTGATTGTCGTGCCCCTTTATCGTAGGCTGTTGGATTCCTGTTGCCGCAGTTTCCTCAAGGATAGTTCCGAACGAATTCCATATATCAGCATTAAGATAGTTGAGGATTGTTCCGTCAGGGATAATTAGTACCATCTCAGAGAGGTCAAGGCCTTGGAATACTGTTTCGTTTATGGTGAGTGGGGTAGTCCAATGCACATGTATGGTGTCCATATTAAGACAGTATGAGAATGCAAAATCACCAATACCACTTGTGGCAACTGCTTTGCTGATTCTCGTTTGGCTGCGTGTTGATGTGGAAGCAACTGATGATGGGATATCCACTGATGTAAGTGTTCCGTTGCCTGCAAAGGCATAGTCGGCAATGGCTGCAACTGGCACACCACTCACACTTTCGGGTATTACCAATGAGGCCTGATTTGTGCTGCCAAGCACTGTAGCGGTTTCACCATCAACAGCGATATTGACATCTGAATTGTCTGCCATTTCTATAATGGTGCCAGTTATATATCCACTCCGGTATGCAGCGTATGTTTCTTTTGCACCAGTAGGGACATAGATAGTGAGCCCACTCTTTTTTATCAATGCCGGTCCTTCTGGTGGTGTCATACCTTCGCAGACTATTACTGCATTGGCATCGCAAGTCAGTGACCCCAATTCAGTTACTGAAGCTGGTATGGTAAGCGATGTCATATTGGTTGCGTCTATTGAGCTCACAGTCTCAGTACCTTCAGGTATGATGAATGAAGTCATCTTTTCGCAATTATAGAAGATACTTCCTATGGTCTTGATGGTATTAGGAAGTAAGACAGACTCGAGTGCATGGCAACCATAGAAAAAAGTGTAGTCTTCTGATAATTCTGTGATTTGTGTGTGGCTGAAGTCAGCATAACGGATTCCGCAGTTTCTGAATGCGGTTTTGAATGTCTTTAGTGAAGATGGGAAAGAGATGTATTCGAGGTTCTCACATCCGTAGAAGCAGTCATTATATTCATAGTTCCCTCCTTCGATGGTTTCAAGTACACCATCTTCGGCGAAGTTGATATGTTCAATGTTTGTACATCCACTGAATGCTCCTGGACCGATATATTGCACAAAGGCAGGAATGTCCAACTCCTTAAGACTGCCACAGTTTTCAAAGCAGCATTCTTCTATTCTCTTCACTGAATTAGGAATTACTATGTTCTTCAGGCGCTTACAACCATAGAAACAGCTGCCAGGCAGGGCTGAGAGTCCGATGCCATCTTCGAAAGTGACGGTCTTAAGCGCTGAACAACCTGAAAATGCCTTTGTACCGATTTCTTTTACTGATGCTGGGATATTGATGGATGCGAGGTTTTCGTTATATGCGAGTCCGTAGTCGTTGATACTTTCCAGTGACGATGGTAGTGTGAGTTCGGCTCCCCCGAAGCGAATGCCGTTGGTATCGCCGTTGCCTATGTAGCGCAGTCCTTCAGGCAGGGTGAGGCTGAGAACGGATGGTACTTGGAGGTAATCTATATAGCGCAGTCCTTCAGGCAGGGTGATGCTGAGACAACTTGAGCTGGACAGTTGTATTCCTGCTACAGTGTAAGTCTCTCCGCGATAGGATGCAGAACCAGGTACTATGATGGTATCAGAGTCTTTGATATAATCCACCACCTCTATTTCCGAGTCGTTGATAAGTTTGAACTCAAGGTTGTCGGCAGTAAAAGTCTTGGAACTGCTAGTGGTCCATTCGCCGAGTACTACGTCAACCCACACGAATGTTTCGCGCAATTCGTCTCCAAACTGGTTTCCATAATTATAGTCGTAAGGTTGCCACTCTTCGGTTCCTTGTATGCGGAACACGCGTGTTTTCTTATATGTACCATCAGGTATGTCGATGTGGTGATATTCATCTTTATGACCATCTGCCCACTCAATGGTGAAATCGTTATTTCCTTCAGGGAAACTGAAACTGCCTTCTTCTAAGACTTCCCTTGCCTTAATGGTGAAAGGCATTGGCTGGGCATAGTATTTCTTGCCTGTGGCTACATCCTCAAGACACGATGTGCCTTCCATAGTTGTTTCCTGCAAAGCCCAGAAATGTCCGCTGCATAACCCTTCACTGCTGGTTACTGAAGCCAACCAAAGCGGATTGCCGGCATCTTTCTGAATGTGGGTAATGATGCTTTGCTGGTAGTTGTAGCCGCGGTCCTCTTCATCTGGGTTGATTGCAGTTGTAAGATACCAACCATCACCTTGTCCGCCCCAACCGAAGTTGAAGTGGAAATAGTCGGAGTCGTCGTAACCGTCGCAGACGAAAGCGTGGCCATAGGAATTGCGTAACTTTCTCATTACACCAGCATAATATACAGGTCTCAGTGCATCAAGTTCGGCACGAACCATATCATCCCAAGTCTGATCATCCCAAGTACCGTAATCGGAACGGAAATGCAGTTGCATGCCTTTGTCGTAACCGAAATAAGTGGTAAGAGCATGACCTGCATCCCAGTCATAGGCAGAAGAACTCCATGTCGCATACTGCATTTCGCAGGCAAGACCTACATCACTCATTAATTGAGGAATATCGAGATTTTCCCAATTATATGTGGATTCGGAGAAATCACACTCAAGATAACTGTTATTCCATTCGTATTCCACACTCCCAGTACCTTGATTCGGCCAACGGTGGTAGTTCATTATCTGTGCAACAGCCACTGCTACACAACCTACAGGAGTATGTTCACCGCTCATCTTTGGAGTTTTGGTGTTGTATGGTTCTTCTTGATCCCATTGTGTGGTGATAAGTGGTCCTACGACGGGAGTGGCGGTAAATTTTGGATTTTGGATTTTGCTTTTTGAATTATCGTTTTGGCGGAGCCAAGCAATTTCGTCGGTGTAGCCTTGGAGCCAATTGCTGAGGTTCTCAGGCACTGTTGCGGAATCGAAAGTGCCGTGGTCAGAATAACCAAGAATGATATGTGAAGCACGCTCGTCACCTGCCACTACCACATATCCTTCCTCGTTTGTACGATTGAAAATATAGATTGCAGGTTGGGTGTCCTGTGCTGATTTGGCTGAGTAAGCTAATGTTGGCCTTGCTGCCTTACGCTGATGGGCTGGTTTAACTGACTGTTGCTGACTGAAGAAATCGGCAGCATACTGCTTTGCCTGAGATTCACTTATAGTCTGGGCCTGGGCAAAGATGCCGACCATTAAGGCAATCAAAAAGAGTAATGAGTGTTTCATAAAATTTTCCATATTGTATATTTCTGTCGCAAAGTTACAAAATAAATTTGAAAATACAATAGTTAATACTTTTTTTCTATTTAGTAGGAACCACCAAGTTCCAAGTGGAATGATAAAAAATAGTAGGTATTTACGTCTCCAAAGGTAGGTCTTTATCTCCCCAGATATAACCCCCAACAGAATATACTGTATGGCATCCTTTCACCAATTGGCCAATTCGCGTTCACCAATTGGTCAATTCGTGTTCACCAATTGGTCAATTCGTGTTCACCAATTGGTCAATTCGTGAAAAGGAAGTATATATCTCTTCCGATTAAGATGTATAGTTTGTCGGGGTAACATATATGTTTCGTTGTGCAAAACTATATGGGTTACCTCATGATACCTATTCCGTATCATGCAATTGTGGTGGGTAAGATTGATGAATGATAAATGAAAATTGATAATTATCAATTGATTAGTGCTACGGCATAGGCGGAGATACCTTCCTGACGACCGGTAAAGCCGAGTCTCTCGGTGGTGGTGGCTTTGATAGAGATATTGTCAGGGTTGGTACCAAGGCACTGGGCAAGTGTTTGCTGCATAGCGGGGATATGCGGATTGATTTTTGGTTGTTCGGCACAGATTGTGGCGTCGATATTGCCTAATTCATATCCTTTGTCGCGCAACAAACGGATGGTGTGGGTGAGGAGTATCTTGCTGTCGATATTATGATATTGGGGATCGGTGTCGGGGAAGTGGTATCCTATATCGCGCATATTGGCTGCACCGAGCAGTGCATCGCATATGGCGTGGATAAGCACATCGGCATCGCTGTGACCGAGAAGTCCTTTGCCTTCGGGGTGGGTCAGTAGGATTCCTCCTAACCATAGAGGTCGTCCAGTGACGAGCCTGTGTACGTCGTATCCAAATCCTATGCGCATATGTGAAGGGTTCAAGGGTTCTGATGGTTCTGAGAGTTCAAGGGTTCAAGAGTTCAAGGGTTCAAGGGTTCAAGAGGTTAAGGGGTTAGCGTCGTTTGCCGAGGATGTCGCCTATGCCGTCGAGGTCGAAGGCGAGGGAGAATCGCAGTGTCTGGTCGAGTGGATTACTCTGGGATGCGGAGATAATATAACCTGCATCAAGTGAGAATACGTTCATCTTGAATCCTGCTCCTACGGTGTAGTATTTACGGTTTCCCTTGTTAGGGTGCTCGTAGTGGTAACCTCCGCGAACAAAGAATTTATTGTTGTAGGAGTATTCGATACCGGCACTCCACTGTATTTCCTGCAATTCCTCTGAGAATCCGTTAGGAGCATCAGAAAATGATTTGAATATTCCTGAGATTGGGGAGATGTTGTAGTATCCCTGATCCATCAGCCAACTGGTGTAGCCGGAATAGTCTTGTTCGTCGGCTCCTGTTTCTTCTACATACTGGTCCATTGTAGGACGTGTAGGGACGAGGAGTTTGTTGGCATCGGCTGAGAAGCTGATGGTGTTGTACTCATCGAGCGGCACCATGAGTGAGGCTCCGATACGGAGGTTGGTTGGGAGGAACTCACTGGTATTTCCGTCGTCGTAGGATAGTTTGGAACCGATATTGTTGATATTGATACCCCATCCGAGTTTGCTTTCGTTTTGTCCGATATTGAAATACCCTTCGTGGTAGATTGCCATATCGGCTGCGAAGGCTGATGCTGGAGTGGTGGAATCATCTTCCTTATATGCGAGGTCGGAATAGATGAATCGGAGTGCTACTGCTGCCGAGAATGTCTCGCTTAGCATTCGTGAATATGACACATCGATTGCCATCTCGTAAGGTTTGATAACCGATCCGCTGCTCAGTACATTGACTTCACCGAGGGAGAAATAGCGGAGTGAACCAGCAAGGGCATCATAGTCGCCAAGACGATAATAGCCTGTGAGGTTGGCGAGGTCGATATCGCTGACAAGGCGTCGTAGCCATGGGGTGTAGTTGAGTGCTATACCTCCACGGCTGATATTGAACGGATATTTTGCTGGGTTCCAGTATTGGGAGTTTACGTCGGGGTCAGTACCTGCACCGACATCTCCCAAACCACCTGCACGTGCATCAGGAGCAATGGCAAGCGATGTGGCACCGTAATAGACTGGATTGAGTTGATTTTTGGTATCTTGACAGAATGCTTTGCCTGCGAACGACATACAGCAAATCAACGATAGACATATTCTATATTTCATAATTCTGCATATATTGTTATTCTATTTTCGTACTATATAACGAAAAAGATTTCGTTTTATTATTTTATTAAGATTTTTTTAGTTTCTGCACCTGAACGGAGGATGTATGTGCCTGGAGGAAGAGTAGATGCGTATCCGTCTCCCGTACCACTCCAGAGCTCACGTCCTACCATATCGAAAATGGTCACACTGTCGTAGTCGTCGATAACCTCAAAAGTGATGGTGAGCGATGAGGAGTTGTTGAGTATATCCCAAGCACGGAAAAGAAGAGTGTGGGTACCGGTGGTGATGGCAGGGATGGTATATGTGAGTGTTCCTTGGGTATGTGAACCTGTATCGTACTGGAAGTAGGAATTGAGGTCGTAGGTCTGAGTTGGGTCATTGTCGATGGCGAGAGAGATGTTATGGCCTATACCGCCTCCAGTGGTGTTGATGCCGCCTTTGTCGAGGAGTTGTGCGCCGATGGTTGGCGACTGTGGCTTAGGTCGTGATGCCGTGAAACTGACGATTGACGAGGTGTCGGTGCTGTTGGTGAAATACTCGTTTGTCAGTGTGAGATGGATTACCGGACCTACAGTGTCGCTGTCGAGGGTAGGGTCGGTTCCTTTCAATACAAACTGTGAGAAACGCCCATTTGCCTCGCTGAGACGGTCGGAGGTGACGGCATAGAGACTGATAAGTGCTGCCTCATCGGCATAAGATATATCAATCGGAACGGTGAAGGTGAAGGTGAAATCACCATTTCTCACAGAATCGGTTCCTGCAAATATAACCTTATTCTGTTGGAGGAACTGATATGGTGTGATATCTTCCTGTGCATTATTTTTGCATACAACACTTTCCTGAGCATCGAATATTGTAGGTGCAATTATACCGTTGAAGGATGTCGCTTTTCTTCCAGAAGTATCTGCGATGTGTCCTTTGACTGTTACCAATGCACCTGCTCCAATAGTGTCGGTTCGGAGACTGGATATTGTTTTGCCATTGAACTGATCTACGGTGATTTTGTATTCGGGTTGGGAGAGACGTATGGCAGGGTCACCGAGCAACACGAAATGGCATTTATTTATGGAATCTCGGAAAGATGTAACGGCTATATTGTCCTTTGCTTTCTGTAATGCCTCTCCGATGGTGTTGCCGTCGGACAATACATATTTCATAAACTGGAGATTCATCTTACGGTTCTGTGAGGAATAGACGGTACGGGTAGTTGATACCACAGCCATTGCTCCACCTTTTTCATTGAGAATGGCTGTTTCTCCGATATTCTCGGTATTCATATCGAATGGTGTTACATCGCATGCAGCGTGAAACCAAAGTGGCATGCGTGGAGAGTCCCATTCTGCAAAGTCAGCACGTTTGAGCACTTGTTCGTGGGAGAGACAATAGGCTGCTCCGTGACCAGTATAGTTCATAACAAGGGCTCCGTCCTGCATCTGTTTGTTGATATCGGCATAGGCTGCTGGGTAGGAATTGCCTGTTGCTGACTGTTCCCTGGTATAAGAGTCCCAATAGATTTTCTTTACGAGAACGTCGGGGGTGTTGGAGGTGAGAACTGATGTGACTGCTTCAGCATCTTCCATGTGGATATTGCTATTGCCATCGTCGGCCATCATACACACTACATTACGCCAGGCACCTGCATCTGTATTATATATATAAGGTATAAGTTTAGTTACCACTTGCTTTGCCTGGGATTCGGTTTGTACTGGTATTCTGCCTACTCCACAATCAGGGCGTTCGGATGCGGGGTGTTCGCCTTCTCCATCATCAAGAAGAGTGAAGTATTCTTCGAGCACATAGGAGTCGGTGTGGCTCACAGAGTTGTCGGACTCATAACAGAGAAGATAATCGTCGGGTGTCTGTCCGGAGAAGTTGGATGTGACCATACGGTTGTCCCATAGTCCATCGCCAAATAAACATAGATTGGCTGGTGCACGATTGTTGTCATCGGCTCTGTCGTATAGCATTTTCATAAACCTGCGATATGCAGTTGCGTCGGGTGTACCGGATGAGAATTCGTTATATACCTTATCGGCACTTACTACTATGCAACGGAGACTGTCGTGTGCTGTATGGGCATCGGCAAGGCGCTGGGCCTGGGCATTGAGCAAACCGTTTGCGGGGGTTATAATTACGAGGTCGATATTCGAAAGAGAATGGAGGTCTTGGTTCTCAATAGGACCTATTACTGTTGGCTGGGGATATGAAGCGTCTTCGTTGATGGCTACGAATTTCTCGTTACACCAATCATCTGACGATGCAGTGGCGGTAAAGACAGCACCGCTGAGCGAACCAGGAATTTCTGCTGTTACTGACGGTGAGGTGACTCTCCATACGTGTGTCTTATCATCCGCTCCGTCGATGGTGTAGGTCAGTGTTCCTGACTGTGATGGACGGAAAAGGAGGTAACTACCAGTCATGGCAAGTTTGCGGGTATAACTTGCACAGATATAGTCAAGATGTCCGCTATAACCACTTTTACCAATGTGGGTGAGTTTGATTGTGTCGTTTACTGCATGAGCGTTTTGCCATTTGTAGTCAGTTTGTCCGATGGAGGCATAAGTGTAGCCTGAGATACCCTTGAGACTTTGCACGCCCAGTCGTTTACCATTGGCTTCGACCCTGAGTGTAGATGTGCTGTCGCCTGCTGCAGAGAATCGTACACAAAGATTGACATCACCATCTGCATAACCGGTGAGGTTGAGATTATAGGTGTGGCTTCGGGTACCTTCGTAATCGTATTTCTCAAAGAATGTGCGACCGGTATTGATATAACTGAATTCATCGGATTCTATCAGAGCATAGTCGGGGAAGGTAGTGACTGAGGTGCTACCCGATAGTGTTGTTTCCTTCTTAAATTCAGCGGGAGATTCGGTGCTTTCGGTCAGGAAATAGCATATCTCTGTGGCGTATGGATTATTGCGATGGGTGAATACTATTGGGGATGATGAGTTGTCGCTGTGGTACCAACGGGTAGTTCCGCATCCATAAAATAGCAACGCTCCGTTACTTTTCCTCCATAGAGGTATTTCAGTAAGGTCATCATCGATGTTCTGGATATCGGTCTCTGGCAGCAGTTCAAGTCCGTAACCATAAAGACGGACTTTGGAAGGGTCGGAGAATCCCATTGAGGAGAGTTTGCTTGGGGTGAGTTGGTAAATGCCTTCCTTTGGAACGGAAATCTTAACCCATTTGCCAGATGAGAGGAGAGAGTGAGATTTTGCGGTTTTGGCACAATTTAATTGTGCCGGTATAGATGCATTTGCGGTTTTATGGTTTTGCGGTTTAGCGGTTTTATGGATGGTGGGTTTGAAATTGAGCAGTTTTACTACTTTCCCATCACGCAGTGCAAATGGAAATACTGATATATTGAGTGAGCCTTTCTTCTGTGTGATTCCAATGTTGGTGGTTACTGGAAAATCGTATGTAAGAGTGCCAGTGTCAATGGAGTAGCGATTGATTTCGGCTTCTGTGGCAATTTCTGTTTCTGGATAGTCAAGTGATATGGTATAATCATAATCTGCAAAGTCGGCAGACAGTGGGGAGATTGCTGAATAAGATGGCACAATGGTATCTCCAAGAACCCATTCGATGTCAACAAACGGAGATTCCTGAACCTGTGCTTTACCACTGAGAGGTAAAAGACAGAGTAACAGCAATATCTTCAATAATTGATGATTGATGATTGATAATTGATAATTGTTCACTTTATATTGAATTCCAAAACTTTTATATCTTCCAAATATGCTTCCAGATGTTGGTTCTCTGATATCGGACCTACTCCTGCCGGTGTTCCGGTGAATATGATATCACCAGTCTTCAGAGTGAAGTATGTGCTGACAAACGATATTATCTTGTCAATGGAATGCATCATATCTCCTGTCCATCCTTGCTGCACTGTCTTGCCATCGATATCGAGGTGGAAATGCAGATTGTCAACCGTTGAGGTCAGTTTGGACACTGGAATCCATTTCCCTACAGCGGCAGAACCGTCAAATCCTTTACACAGGTCCCATGGTAATCCTTTGCCTCTCAGGTCGCGTTGTAAGTCGCGTGCAGTGAAGTCGATACCCACTGTTATCTCGTTGTAATAGCGGTGTGCATACCGCTGCGAGATGCTTTTCCCAAGTCGGTTGATGCGGACCACAATTTCAGTCTCGTATTCAAACTGATTGGCAAAATCTGGGATGAAGAAAGGCTTTCCTTCTCTCAGTAATGCCGATTCAGGCTTGGAGAAAATGACTGGCTCCTGTAGTAATAACGAATTTTTTTGCTCTTTATTGTGTTCGGGGTAATTCATCCCCACTGCAAGTATCTTCATAAGTTGATGTGAAGCAAACGTAAAATGTCATTCCAGGTAGCAAAAACCATCAGTGCAATAAGAATCCAGAATCCTACAATTTGTACTTTTTCAAGGAATTTGTCACTTGGTTTCTTGTGTGTGATTATTTCCCAAATGGCAAGGACTGCGTGTCCTCCGTCGAGTGCAGGGATAGGGAGGAGGTTCATAATTCCGAGAACTATGGAGAGGAATGCGGTGAGCATCCAGAATTTCAGCCAATCCCATGTCTTAGGGAAGATACTGACGATACCTACAGGTCCACCGATACTCTTGGCACCTTTGGCAGTGAAGATGTACTTAAGGTCGTTGACATAACCCTTCATCTGCGACCATCCAAGTCCTACACCTGCAGGAATACTGCTCAGTACGTTATATGTCTTAGTTGTGACTTCATATTGTGGAGGCATATTCTGTATTCCCAATCTGAAATCAGGTGTGAGAACAGTCTCGTGATCTTCTCCGTTGAATGTCAGAACCACATGACGTGCTTTGAGAGAATCGGCAGCGATAGCATCGTCGCCAAGAGAAGTCTGTAGATTGGCTAAGATGGTGGTAAGGTCGTTGAAGTCAGCAACAGGTATATTATTGATTGCGGTTATGACATCCCCCTTCTTTAATCCTGCCTGACTGGCCGGACTATCCTCAAGGATACTGTCGATGTTGAGTGGTATAAGTTCTTGTGCATAGATAGGGTCAATCATATCAAGCATATTCATCTTTTCAGGGAGAGTCAATACCTCTTCAGCCCCATTGCGCAGGATAGTGGCTGTCTTTGAGTTTGACAGGTCACGGATGCTGGCTGTACTCCATTTCTGTACCTCCTTGTCGTCGGTTTTTATGATTATATCACCCTCCTGGAATCAATCCTGTTGTGCCATTTCACTGAATTTCAGAACATTGGTCATATCTTCAGGTTTTATGTAACTTTCTCCCCAAAGGCATAAGACGATAGAATAGACGACAAATGCGGTAATGAAATTCATAATGATACCGCCGAGCATAATGATAAGGCGCTGCCATGCGGGTTTTGTACGGAACTCCCAAGGCTGTGGATCCTGTTTCATTTGTTCCATGTCCATACTCTCGTCAATCATACCCGCAATCTTCACATATCCACCAAGCGGGAGCCATCCTATACCATATTCAGTACCTTCGTATTGATAACCATCAGGAATATCTTTGCCGTCCTTGTCCTTAATGAATTTCTGAACAGCAGGTTTCTTCCCTCTCAGTTTGCGGAACCAATTTGCGTATGTACTGAAAAGGCGAATGTTCCAAGCATCGAAGAAAAGATAGAATTTCTCTACTCTGACCTTGAATATCTTTGCTGCGAGAAAATGTCCTCCCTCATGGAGTGCAATAAGTATTGCGAATGCTGTGATTAGTTGAAGTATCTGAATTAGAATGTCCATTGTGATGTAATGATTAAATGATGAAATGATTAAATGATATAATGATGAAATACTTGTTATTTGATTAGTGTTTTGGCGTACTTACGTGTTTCGAGGTCGGTAGCGAGATAGGTCTCGATGTCCGACTCTTTGCTCAGTGGTATGTGACTCATAGCGTTTTCTATTATGTCGCTTATCTGGGTAAAGGAAATGCGGTCTTCGATGAATGCCTTGTTGGCGATTTCGTTGGCGGCATTGACTATGCACGGCATATTGCCTCCTGTGTGGAGTGCATCGAACGCAAGTGCCAGGCATCGGAATTTATTAGTGTCAGGGCGTTCGAAGGTGAGGTCTTTCATCTCGAAGAAGTCCACTCTGTCGAATGATGAACGGAGTCGTTTGGGGTAACTGAAAGCATACTGGATTGGCAGTCTCATATCGGGAACTCCGAGTTGGGCTTTTACAGCACCATCCTCAAACTGTACCATAGAGTGGATGACCGACTGAGGATGTACAACTACCTGAATCTGTTCGGGTTTTGCTCCGAAGAGCCATTTTGCTTCAATGACTTCGAATCCCTTATTCATCAGCGTGGCAGAATCAATAGTGATTTTTGCTCCCATATTCCACGTAGGGTGAGCAAGTGCGTCGTTCTTGGTGACGTGACGGAGTCTCTCTTCCGAGAAAGTGCGGAATGGTCCTCCGCTGCATGTGAGCAGTATCTTCTCTATCCGGTTCCCTGGTTCCAGGCACTGGAATATGGCTGAATGTTCGGAATCAACGGGGAGGATTGGAACCTTATGTTCTGTTGCAAGTCGGTTGATGAGTTCACCTGCAACTACCAAGGTCTCCTTATTGGCAAGTGCGATGACTTTGCCTGCCTTGATGGCACTGATAGTTGGTTTCAGTCCGGCAAATCCTACCATCGCAGCCAATACGATATCCACATTCTCATCTTCTACTACCTGCTGTAGTGCTTCTGCTCCGGCATAGACCTTTATCGGCAGGTCGGCAAGTGCTTCTTTTACTTTGCCGTAGTGGGCATCGTTGGCAATTACGACTATCTCTGGGTGGTGTTGACGGGCTTGGGCTATGAGTTTATCCACACTGTTGTTGGCAGTTAAGACGTATGCCTCATATAAATCGCTGTGCTCCTCTATGACCTCAAGCGCTTGGCTACCTATAGAGCCCGTTGATCCCAATATGCATATTCTTTTCTTTTCCAAATCGTTCTCTGTTAATTATTCAACTCTAAAAGTCCCAAAGGGAGATTCATAATTATTATCTTGTCTTCGTGATTGATATCTACTATAAAGTCTTCATTAGCGGGGATGAGGTTATTATCCTCAGTGACAAACAGCCAGTTTTCTGTATTTGTATCAACATCTGCTATCGTACCAACTTCCTTGTCTCCATCCATGATGGTAAATCCTACGAAGTAGTACAAGGAGTATTCTTCCTCTTCCTCATTCTGTCCGCATTGCTTTCGTTCGAAATAAACGTCACTGCCCAATATCCTTTCTGCTTTCTCTGCCGAGTCTATGTCGTCGAATTTCATCAGCGCGGAGTTGTTGGAACGGAATCGGTATTCTTCAATAAAGAATGGTACGAGTATTCCCTCAACGTCACATATCAGGTAGTCAGCATCGTTGCGGTCGAAGATGTCGTCCTCAAATATAAACACGACTTCTCCTTTGTAACCATGTGCTTTGGTGATTTTCCCTATCTTATAGACGTCTTCCCTCTTTATCATATTCTCTCTATTTTTGCCCCAAGTGCGTTCAGACGCTGTTCTATATTTTCGTATCCACGGTCTATCTGTTCGATATGGCTGATAGTGCTTATACCATCGGCACTCATAGCGGCTATAAGCAATGCAATACCGGCTCGGATGTCGGGTGAGGTCATGCGTGAGGCGTGGAGTTTGATGTTGTTATCGTGGCCCACTACTACTGCCCTGTGGGGGTCGCATAGAATAATCTGGGCTCCCATGTCGATGAGTTTATCTACGAAGAAGAGCCGGCTCTCAAACATCTTCTGGTGAATGAGTACCGAACCTTTTGCTTGTGTCGCCACTACGAGCAGCACGCTCAGCAAGTCGGGTGTAAGTCCTGGCCATGGTGCATCTGAGAGAACCATTGTACTTCCGTCCATAAACGACTGTACCTGATAGTGCTTGTGCTGTGGAATGAACAGGTCGTCTCCGTTGCGTTCTATCGTTATACCCATCCTGCGGAAGGTATTTGGTATGCATCCTAAATTGTCGTAGGATACGTTCTTAATCGTCAGGTCACTTCCTGTCATTGCCGCCATTCCGATGAAACTGCCCACTTCAATCATGTCGGGCAGTATGGTGTGGTCTGTTCCATGGAGATGCTTGACACCTTTTATGGTAACGAGGTTGGATGCGATTCCGGATATGTCGGCTCCCATTTGGTTGAGAATCTTGAATAGTTGCGGAATTTATGCTTCGCCGGCTGCATTGTAGAATTGTGTTGTT
>R04__coassemble_488_pt1 | contig 14347 bp, 11 predicted proteins | sample R04__metabat2_high_PE_018 | metagenome-assembled genome bin R04
CCTATATATACGGCACTGTCGAATACACCGAACTCCTGAACTCTTCCACTTTTGAACTCTTCGAACAACTCCTTCAATTCCACAAATTCCATACCAAATCTCATATCTGGTTTGTCGCTGCCGAATCTGCGCATTGCTTCTGCCCAAGGCATACGGAGGAACGGTTCGTTCATCTCAACTCCTCTCAATTCCTTGAATATATGCTTTGCCATACCCTCGAAAGTCTGGATAATATCTTCCTGACTTACAAAACTCATCTCACAGTCAATCTGGGTAAATTCTGGTTGACGGTCGGCTCTCAAGTCTTCGTCGCGGAAACATTTCACAATCTGGAAATATCTGTCCATTCCCGCAACCATAAGCAACTGCTTGAGTGTCTGAGGACTCTGAGGAAGGGCATAGAACTGACCTGGGTTCATACGGGAAGGTACCACGAAATCTCTTGCTCCTTCAGGAGTACTGCCAATGAGCATAGGAGTTTCAATCTCCAGGAATCCAAGACCTGAAAGGTAGTTTCTTACCACCATACACATCCGGTGTCTCAGTTCCAGATTCTTTCTCACGCACTCACGTCTCAAGTCCAGGTAGCGGTATTTCATTCTCAGGTCGTCACCACCATCAGTTTCAGTTTCAATAGTAAACGGAGGAACTTCCGACTGATTGAGCACATTCATACTGCTCACGATAATCTCTATTTCACCCGTAGGGATATTCTGGTTCTTGCTGAATCGTTCGTTTACCTTACCACTAACCTGTACAACCCATTCTCTGCCAAGTTTGTTAGCCTGTTCAAAGAGGTTGTTGTCAGCGTTCTCGTTGTCGTCCTGGTTGAATACCAACTGAGTCAGACCATACCTGTCTCTAAGGTCAACAAAAGTCATGCCGCCCATTTTTCTTACCCTCTGAACCCATCCAGACAGAGTCACTTCTTTTCCTACATCCTGCAAACGCAATTCACCACAGGTGCAAGTTCTGTAATTCGTTTTCATATACTTAGTTCTTTACGATTTGACATACGTTTTATTCCAACTTGCAAAATTAGTGAAAAAATCTGACATATTATGCAACACAAAGAGATTTTCTTTCGGAATAACTTAGATTTTCTTTCACACTCAGTCTCAAAAATCCCAAAATTCTCAGAATTCTCAAAATTCTCGTCTCGGTTCCTGAGCCTGTCGAAGGACATCTCTACCATATCTCTACCTTATCTCTACCTTAACGTTACCAATTCTCCCATTCGAATGGCTTTTTATTGCCGCAATGCCATCACAAAGAAGAAATAAAGCCTTATGAAAGATACAACACAGATACAACACAGATTGCGCATCTGTGTTGTATCTGTGTCGAGTCTTTGTTATGTCTTTGTCAAGTCTTTGTTACAACTGGTATTTTATTGCTTTGTCGCCTATTTTTACAATTACCGTTCCACCACCAACTGGAGTGAAAGGAATGATTACTGTGGCATTTGCTGAAGTACCAGTGCCTAAAAGAATTCCACCGAGGGTATATACGCCGACTACAGTATCATCTGGAAGTCCGGTAACGTGGATTCCCCCATCTGAATATTGAATGACCGCAGGTAATGCGTTGACTGATATAACTTCAGTAGGATCGGGGAGATCCTCCAGCCAGCAGATTACTGCTTTTGTGGTTGCTGATTGTGCCATTCCTTGTTTTGTGGCATATGCAGAAACAACATACGCCAATTCAAGGTTCTTTCCATTTTCTGCGATTTCTGAGAAAGATGATTTTACGTCGTTGTCAGTAATTTTGTAATAGCATTTTGCACCTTCTGTAGGAGAAACGACAGTAAGTGTGTTGCTTTCATATGCGATGATTGGTGCTTCACATGTGTCGGTGAAAATTTCCTCAACGGTGTCGGTAATATAATTCTTCTGCGACGTGAATGCTCTTACTTCCTGCCACAGTGCCGATGGGTCATCCTTGTCGTTCCAGTCTTTATAGACCAATGTCACATTATATGTTCCTGCGGGAACTGATGCCAAACTGAGGTTTGAGAGTGTCAGTTTTCCGATGGCTGGATAATCATCGCTGCCGTAAATAGTCTCCATCTGAATACGATTGGAGGCTGGATTGGTTGCTGGCAATGAATAGGATTGTTGTGTTTCGGTATTGGTGTATTTCAATGTGAAGACCACATCAGCCGCTTTCCACGAATCATTCCAAATGAATCCAGCATATTCCTCACCATAGTAATTGTATTTACCAAAGGTGAGATTATAGTTGGCCAAAGTGTCGTTTGTAAGTGATTTCTCGGCTTCGAGATAGCAGTCATCGGCTATTATTATGCTTGTAACTGACTGTCCCCCATTTGGTTTCTGAATGCCGCAAATCATGTCTTGATAGTAATTGAAAGAGTATCCTGATGTTTTTATGGCACTCAGAGAACAATAACAATCTCCATCACCGCTCCATCCCCAATTGAAGTGGAATTTTCCAGAACTTGCCTGATACCCATCGCATATAAAACAATGGCCTCCATCTCCGTCCTTTTCTGAACCGCCATAAATTACGGGGCGTCCTTGGGAGAGTTCATCGTAAATTATTTCCGTCCATTCATCATCGGTATAATAACTGCGATATTTATGCATTATACCCTCATCATAATTGAAGAAAGTGACCATAGCATAAGTTACATCTTCCGTGTATGCTGCACTTCCTGAGGTGCTGTAAGCCATATTGACAGATACACCGGCATCAAACATCAGTTCGGCTACAGCAGTAGCCTCGGCGTCGGTATAAGTAGAGCTATATGTGTTGCGCATATTGCTCCAGTCGTATGTGTGCTCATAGAAATTACGGGTGTAAGTCTTTTGCGAGTAGTCGTTGTCTGTATAAGTATGACTTCCTACTCCCACTTCAGGCCATTCGTGAGTCTTCATTACCTGTGCCATTGCCGTTGCAACACATCCTGTATAGTATTTCTTGTTTGTATATCCTTTCACAGAATTGTAGTATGGAGCCATTTGATCCCAACGTGTAGAAACGAGTATCGGAACATCTGCACGAGAGGCAGCGGATGTTTTGGATGATGAGTTTGATGCTATATTGCTGTTTGCGTTTAATAACTGATTATCAGATGCGTAAAGTATCTGCCGCTGATAAGATTCAAGCCAATAACGCAGGTTTGGGTTGATGGTTTCGAAGTTGAAAGAACCTTCTTCGCTCCATGCCAATATAGGTTCGGCTACTTCATCTCCACCAGTGATGACGAATCCGCCTCCTGTTTGGTTGAAGGCATATAACTGTACTTTGCCCGCATCTTTCCATGTATGGGCAAGGGTAAGTGTCGGTTCACTGACTGTATTTGCCGTTTTACTCCTTTTATGAGATAGATTGTTTGCAGATTGCTGAGAATTTAGGAATTGAATGGCAACTGCTTTAGCCTGATCTGCACTTATCTGCTGTGCGTTGGCTGTGCTTAAATAAAAAGGCGCAAGGATTACGAATATGAGCCGTTTCATAGTTTTATTTGTTTTGTTTTCGATTCGTTGTGTAGTCTGTCGAGGGCTGTTACGACATATATAGTGTTTGTTTGGTTGCCGATAAGTTGATACCATGTGTTGGGTGTGACGGCTACAAGATGGGAATCGGCATCAGATGCATCTATATCGATTTTCTCGCCTTTAGTAAAACGATATACAGCATAGGAACACACTTTGTCGAGTTCTTTCTTTGCTTTAGGCGCTTTCCATACGAGGTAGATATTACCTGTCTTCTTATCGAAGTCAACTTTCAGTTTGCTCACTTTCTTCGGAGCCTTGGAATCAATCCAAGGCATTTGTGGCTGAAGACTTGGATGACTGTGATATTTAGTCTGGAGCAATGTGAGATAGGAACCAGTGTTGCTGCAAACTGCTGCTGCATACCACTGACAACTTCCGCTGATATTAGGCAGAGAGCGTTGTAGGCGGTATTTGGCATCCATCTGATGAACCAGTGGATTGGAAGGATCTGCCTCTTTGACTGTCCTTTCCACATCCTGTCCAATGAATATAGGACGCCCAGGACAATAATCGTTCCACCAATGAGCAAGCACACTGTAATCGGCTGCTTTATTGCCTATATTCCAATATATCTGTGGAATGATATAATCAACCCACCCACTCCGAGTCCAAAGGGTTATGTCGGCATAGAGTTGGTCGTAGTTCTGCAACCCGTTTGTGGCACTTCCTTGTGGAGTGTTGGTCCCTGTAGGACTATTATGGTAGATGCCGAATGGTGATATACCGAATTTTACCCAAGGCTTTACCTTGCGAACCAGGTCGTGGATATCTTTAATAAGCAGGTTGACATTATCGCGTCGCCAATCGTTGATGTTGGAGAATCCACGTGGATTATTCATATAATCCTGTTCGTCGGGGATGGCTTTGCCTGATTCGGGATAGGGGTAGAAATAGTCGTCCATGTGGAGCCCATCTACATCGTAATGGGTAAGTATATCCTCAATCACAGCACATGTGTATTGGCGGTTCAATTCCAGTGCTGGGTTGAAAATCATAAGGTCACCATAACGGAATATTCGTTCAGGATGCTGAATACATTGGTGTGTGGTGGCGAGCATGGTTGTTCCCTTGGTCTTTGCCCTATAGGGATTTATCCAGGCATGGCACTCCATACCTCGTTTATGACATTCTTCTACCATCCACTCAAGTGGATCCCAACCATCAGATGGGGCAAGACCTTGCTGACCAGTAAGATATCGGCTCCAGGGTTCGTAACTCGACTTATAGAGAGCATCGCCTTCGGCTCTCACCTGAAACATTATGGCATTGATATTGGCGCTTTGGAGTATGTCCAATTGCGAAGAGAGCATATCGCGTATTTGTGACATGCTCTTACCAAGATATTGTCCGTTGACACATTGTATCCATGCCCCACGAAACTCCCGTTTCTGGGCATATAAAGACAAACTATGTACGAAAACAACAACAAAAATAAAGGCGTAAGCGAACTTTTTTTTCATAAGAATGGAGTTAAAAGGTTTCCGAACCATGCTACGAAGCGGTTCCAGAGTGATTTACTATGATAATATTCTTTTGACATTTTTACACTATTCCTTGAGTCTTCAAAGAACATCTGGTTGAGTTGTGATGTGAATTGTCGGTCGAAAACTACGGCATTGATTTCGTAGTCGCACCTCAGACTCCTGCTGTCGAGATTGGATGACCCTACAGTGGAAAAGAGATTATCAACTGTCATCATCTTGGAATGGTGGAATCCATTCTGGAATAGATATACCGTTGCTCCGCACTTCTGCATCTTACGTCCCACATAATGACTTGCCGATGGAGTGAGTGGGATGTCGCCGCTTTGGGAAATCATTATCTGTACGTCAACTCCTCGCTGTATGCAGCGTTTGAGGGCATTACGAACCTTTCTCGTTGGTACGAAATAGGGATTGATAAGTCTTACGCTTGACTGAGCATTATCGAGCATGTCGATGTAGAGTTGGCGTATGGATTTGTTTGTTCTGCGGGGCCAGCGGTCAACTACAGCAATTTCCACATCGCCTTCCTGCTGTGGGGTAGGGAAGTATTTCTCGCCTACGAGCAGTTCTCCTGTTTCGTCGTACCACATCTCACAGAAAATCTTGTTCAGTTCGTTTACTGCCGACCCTTCGATATGCATATGCAGATCCCGCCAAGGACCAATTTCTTCAAGTCCGTTGACATAATAATCCGCCACGTTCATTCCTCCTGTATATCCCACTTTGCCATCGATAACCACTATCTTTCTGTGGTCGCGAGGAAATATGTGGTTTACCCAAGGGAAACGAACAGGATCCCATTTCACAAGACTGATACCGGTTGCTGTAATTGAGTCGTGGTGATGGTGATTGATAGGTTGATTATTCGAGAGGTTTCCGAAAGCATCATACATAGCCCTTACCTCAACACCCTCTTTTACTTTTTGGGAAAGGATATCGAAAAGCAAATTCGCTATCGAGTCGTTCCTGAAGTTGAAATACTCAAGATGTATGAATGATTTTGCCTCTCGTATTGCATCGAACATATCTTCAAACTTGTCGTGACCGCTCTTGATAAGATGTATCTCGTTACCTTCTGTTATAGGAACATCTCGGTTCATGAGATTTTCCTTAACTATATCTGCACTCGTCTGAGCATAACTCCAAACTTGTGCGAAAACAATTATTACAATTATGATTTGTTTCATATCATTTAACCATTACATCATTACACCATTACATCATTACACCATTTCACCATACTATCGGTTCTTTTCCTTTGCTGATGAGGAATTCGTTTGTCTGGGAGAAGTGGTGATTGCCGAAGAATCCTCTATATGCTGACAGTGGGGAAGGGTGGGCTGACGAGAGTATGAGATGTTTGTCCCAGTTGATGAGGCAGCGTTTGCTTTGTGCGTAACTCCCCCAGAGAATGAATACGAGGTCTTCCCGAGTCTCACTCAGTATTCTTATGACGGCATCTGTGAACTCCTCCCAACCTTTATGTTGGTGACTTCCCGCTTCGTGTTCTCTCACTGTGAGTGTGGCATTGAGCAGAAGCACTCCTTGCTGAGCCCAGCGAGTAAGATTTCCCGACAGTGGAATTGGAGTACCTAAATCGGTTTGTATCTCTTTGAATATGTTTGAGAGTGATGGAGGGAAAGGAACTCCGTCGCCTACGGAAAAACACAATCCGTGAGCCTGACCTTGTTCGTGATACGGATCCTGTCCGAGTAACACCACTTTTACTTTGTCGTATGGGGTAGTGTTGAATGCGTTGAAGATAAGACTTCCAGGAGGAAAACACCTATGCGTGGCATATTCCTGCCGCACAAAATCAGTCAGCGATTTGAAATAAGGCTTTTCAAATTCGCTTTGCAGCAACGGTAACCAACTGGAATCAATCTTAACCACCATAACCTCTAACCTCTAACCTCTTAACCATTACACCATTTCACCATTACATCATTTCACCATTCCACCATTTCACCATTCCACCATTTCACCATTACATCCCTTAACCTCTACCCTCGGATGTAATCCTCTCTCAAAGTATTCTTTCAGTTCGGGAACTAAATTCTCGTAATCCTTCTCGTAGTCCTTAATAATCTCTCCGTGTTCGAGCAAGGCTACTCGTGTACATATCTCAAGTGTATTCGTCAGGTTGTGGCTCGAAACCAAAATAGTTGCTCCAGTCTCCTTATTATAGTCCTCGAGAATATATTTCACTGCAAGTTGACTTGATGGGTCGAGGAAATTGAATGGTTCATCGAGTATGATGAGTTGTGGATTGTGGAGAAGTGCGGATATGATTCCCACTTTCTGTTTGTTTCCCGCCGAGAGATTGCGTATGAGTTTGTTCTGACCAATTACTTCTCCGTTCATCAGGTCGTCGAATCTATGTAGTCGTTGGTCTAAATCAGCCTTTGACAAACCGTTGATTTTGCCGATAAACGAGAAATACTCTTCAGAAGTGAGGTAATCGATGAGGAATCCAGTGTCGAGATATGAACCAGTGAATGCTTTCCAGTCTTCTGTTTCTGAGGTAACCATATCGTTTATCTTCACTTCGCCTAAATCGGGTTTCAGCAAGTCGAGGATAATGCGGAACATAGTGGTTTTACCCGCTCCGTTATTGCCTACGAGTCCGAGTATTTCTCCGCCTTCTATCTTGAAGTTGTCGATTGCTAATGCTACCTTTGTGCCGAATGTCTTCTTGACATTATCGAGTTGCACGGAAACCTGCCATGTTGTCATATCTGCGTTTCATAAATCGTTTGTAAATATTTTTGAGCCACCACGGACTCAGTGCCGTTCCAACTGCTCCGATGATAAACATTATCAGTCCGGCTATATTGGGCGTGAAGAGTGATATCAGCATAAACATTATTCCCATCGGAACGAAAAGTGCTGCCATGGATATCAGTATCTGCATCTTGGAGTTTTGGTTCGTCTTGGTCATTTTCTCAGTGAGGTGGACAGTAGTGTCGTTATATACTGCCAGTTGGAAGAGGAATGGGAATATCACTCCATAAGAGAAGAACATACACCCGAGGGCTTCCATTATCAGTAATTTTCCTTCCACAATGGGCAGGATGCAGAACAGTGCCGGGATAATGGTTATTATGCAGTTGAGGTAGTATTTCGCTTTCAGCAATTCCAGTACCGACTCTTTCCTGCTCATAAGTCCATCTATATAGTTGCCCTCCACACACATCACCCCCGTAAGTGTTATCACACCCATTGCGGCAAAGCAATACACACAGATGAATGACCGCATGAACGGCATACTGTCGTAGGCATCGGTAAAGGCAAAAAGACAGCAAAGGAGCAGCGTGCAGTATAATCCGAGAATAAATTGTTTCTTTACTACTGCATTGCGCATTATGGATTTGATTTCGAGTTTAAGGTATTCGCCTATCTGGCCAAAACGGTTGAGGAAGGTCATTTCCCTCGACTTCACTTTCTTCACTTTCTCCACCTTCGCAATCTCCATATACACGAATTTCTTCTGGAATACCCTGTTGATGAAGAACCAAAGTGCGATACCAACCAGAATAATCAGAAAACTGATAGGGTTCCACTGAATGCATCCTCTCATCAGATGCATGCTCCCGTCGCATACGCAGTCTCCTGCTATCATACCGAAATATATCATTGCGGCATATATCAGTATGGGGATGATTACATACAATGAGTTGTGGTTTATGAGTGTTCTCCAGAAGAGGTACCAATAGGCATTGAGTATGCACATTAGCCATATACCAATAAGATATCCTATGAGGTTGCTGAGGGTATAATAAGGTGTGAGCGCTATAGTAATCATTCCGAAAGGAACGAAGAAGAAGAACCAGAAGATGTTATACCAACTCATTCCTATTCTTATGAGGAAACAGTTGTGTAGGAAGTTCTCTGGGATAGGCAGTAGTTTATATGGTTTTATAATCTGTGCAGGAGTTTCCTGCATGGCAAAGCGTGAGAAGAAGTCGATGATGAGGACTATGATAAATCCCTTGTTGAGCAAATCGTATGCCTCTATACTCTCGTTTTCGAATCCCTTGGCAAATACAAATCCGAACACCATCAGATAGATGGCCCAAAAAGCGATAAAGCAATATGCGAATATCTTCATTGCTTTATTCTTGTCGAGCATTGGGTGACGCTTCTCCGCTAATCTGCGGTTTTTGCCCAATAATTCAAACAACCGTATCTTTTCTCTGAATGTCAGTTGCCTCATTTACCGTACGCTATTTCTCTAACCTCTCTTGTCTGCCAGATATCTCTCTGCTTCGATTGCGGCTTTGCATCCCGAACCTGCGGCAACGATTGCCTGACGATAATCGGGATCTGCTACATCTCCTGCGGCGAACACACCAGGAATGTTGGTCTTAGGTGAATTGCCAATGGTGTTGATATATCCTGTCTCATCGGGCTCTATCCATGGTTTGAAGACATCTGAGTTTGGCTTATGTCCTATGGCGAGGAAGAATCCATCTAATGGCAGGTCGTAATGCTTCTCGTCGGCTTCTCCTCTTCGCAGTACGAGGTGTGCACCTTCAACTCCATCTTCTCCGTACAATCCCTCAGTGTTGGTTTCGTAGAGCACTTCTATCTTCTCGTTTTCCTCAACTCTCTGTTGCAGTATCTTACTTGCACGGAGGAAAGGTTTTCTTACGATGAGATATACCTTCCTTGCCAATCCCGCAAGGTAAATGGCTTCTCCGCAAGCCGTATCACCGCCACCTACTACTGCTACCACTTTTTTGCGGTAGAAGAATCCATCACATGTAGCACATGCACTTACACCTTGTCCCATATATTTCTTCTCGTCGCTCAGTCCGAGGAATTTGGCACTTGCTCCTGTGGCTATAATCACTGCATCTGCCTCCACTTCACTTGAGTCGTCGAAAGTGAATTTATATGGTGCTGCTGAGAGATCGCTCTTTATGCATACGTGAGACCTGATTTCAACTCCGAATTTCTCTACCTGCTTCCTCATTTTATCCATGAGGTCGTAGCCGGAAAGTACTTCCGGGAAACCAGGATAATTCTCCACCATATCGGTGATGGTGAGTTGTCCTCCCGGTTGCATACCTTCATATATTACCGGATTGAGATTTGCTCTGCTTGCGTAGATTGCTGCTGTGTATCCAGCAGGTCCTGAACCGATAATTAAGCACTTTATATGTTCCATATTAATCTTTGTTATTTTATAATTTGCAATACTCTAACCCTTGAACCCTTTCATCATTACACCATTACACCATTTCACCATTACACCATTACACCATTTCACCATTACACCATTTCTGGATTTACCACCTCCCCAGGATTGTCATACCGAGCGTTAGCGAGTGTATCTCACCTTCAGCACAAGAAAGCAATGGGTGAGATATACTCCTCCGCTCGTTCCTCGCTCCGTCGATATGACGTGTTCTGGTTGGGTTGGTAGCAAGAGATTGGTGATAAATCAGCACTCTGCACCATAAATCAGCACCCCTTACCGCAAATCAATCACATCAGCCTTTGGGTATTTGCTTCCAGTGAACTGGAATGTACTTGCGGTGAATTTCTGACCTGTCTTGTAGGAGGTTACGTTCACTTCCACTGTCATCCCTTTCGGATTAGTCACCTTAATATATATAAGGTGGTAGGTCTGTTTGTCCACTCTTACTACCAGTTTGCTGATTGACGATTTGGGATTTTCGGCTGTCATTACTATCTCGTAGTATTTTGCCGTATCAGTACCCTTAGCGAGTTTATATCCTGTTTTGTAGATGTCGAGAAAATAATATGGGTTCACCTTTGCTAATTGTGATGCCTTTGGTGCAGTGAGGTTCACTTCTTCATTTGCCTTCACATACGACCACATATCCTTTCCGTCGAACCAGGTTTCTATATCGCCCATCTCTGAATGGAATTTCTTTCCCATCATATCAAGAGTTCCGTTATCGGAATTAGTTCCGCTTGATATGGTGAATCCGATTGTCACTCCACCTTCTTTTTTCAGTGTTGAGGCTGCCTTGTCGAGTATATCCTTAGGCAGGTCTTTTGCCCATACAATTTGTGTGAGGCACATCAGCGCCATTATGATGGCTGATTTGAAGAGGTTGTCGTTGGTCATGGGTCGTTGGTTACATTAAACTGCTTATTAATCTGTCGAGTGAATTGAAGTCCTGAATGAGCACATCTCTTGGTTTGCTTCCCACCTGAGGTCCTACGACTCCTGCTTTCTCCATCTGGTCCATAAGTCTTCCTGCGCGGTTGTAACCTATTGAGAACTGTCGCTGGAGTAGGGAAGTGCTTCCCATCTGTTTCGACACAATGAGTTTTGCACATTCAGCGAACATAGGGTCAAGGTGTCCGAGGTCTTCTCCTCCGCCACCTTCTTCGTCGCTGTCCATCTGTACCTCTGGCAGATAGGTAGCGTGTGGATACCCTTGTTGCTTGCTGATGTACTGACAAATCCTCGATACCTCTGGTGTATCGATAAATGCACACTGAACTCTCACTGGGTCGCCTCCTTGCAGGTAGAGCATGTCTCCGCGTCCTATCAGTTGGTTTGCACCAGGTCGGTCGAGGATAGTTCGGGAGTCCACCATTGCCGTTACTCGGAATGCAATTCGTGCAGGGAAGTTGGCTTTGATGGTACCTGTGATGATATTGGTTGTAGGTCGCTGTGTGGCGATAATCATGTGGATACCTACTGCTCGTGCCAACTGGGCTATTCGGCAAATAGGGAGTTCTATTTCTTTTCCTGCTGTCATGATCAGGTCACCGAACTCATCGATAACGACTACGTAATACGGCATGAATTCGTGTCCTACGCGTGGGTCGAGTTGGCGGGCTTTGAATTTCTCGTTGTATTCCTTTATAGTTCTCACCTGTGCACGCTTGAGCAGGTCATATCGCTTGTCCATGAGTTGACAGAGACTGTTGAGTGTCTTCACTACGTGCTGTACATCAGTGATGATTGGTTCGTCTTCGTCTTCGAGTTTTGCGAGGAAGTGGTTTTCGATAGGACTATAGATGCTGAATTCCACTTTCTTTGGGTCAACCATCACTATTTTCAGTTCCGATGGGTGTTTTTTGTAGAGGAGCGATGCCACTATGGCATTTAGTCCAACCGACTTACCCATACCTGTGGCACCTGCTACGAGTAGGTGAGGTGCTTTGGCAAGGTCTATCATGAATACTTCGTTGGTGATGGTCTTTCCGAGTGCACAAGGGAGGTCCATTGTGGTCTCTTGGAATTTCTTTGACTCAAGCACACTGTCCATCGACACGATACTCTTTTTCTTGTTTGGTACTTCGATACCTATAGTGCCTTTACCTGGTATAGGTGCGATGATACGTATTCCCTCTGCTGCGAGGCTGAGCGCTATGTCGTCTTCGAGATTGCGTATCTTGCTTATTCGCATACCTTCGGCTGGGGTGATTTCGTAGAGGGTGATGGTAGGACCTATCGTTGCCTTTATGCTGCTTATCTCCACTCCGAAACTATGGAGCACTTTTATGATCTGTTCCTTGTTGGCATTCTGTTCCTCCATATCTATCTGCGGACCATCGATATCAGGTTGGTCGAGCAGTGAGAATGGTGGTGTTTGGTAGAATTCCAAGTCTTTGTGTGGGTCGTATGGGGTACTCATATCGTAGTGGAGAGGCTCTTCGTGGGTCTCTTCCTGGATTTCGCTCATATCCCGTTCTTCCGGTTCGTCCTGATTGATAGTGAATTCCACTCCCTCTTGTTTCTGTCCACTTGATTGTTGTGCGATTTTGTCGAAAAGGGTGGCAGTATCATCTGCATCATCGGTTATTGTTGTTGTTATTGTTGTTGTTTCGGAATTTTTCTCTTCGCCGTTATTTTCACCGTGAATGTCTTTACCCTTCTCCAAAGCCTCGAAAAGACTCTGAGGCGTTTCGTCATTGTCGTTATCGTTGTCGTTATCGTTGTCGTTAACCCATATAATTTCTCCAGTATTCTTATCTACAACTCCGCCTTCAACTGCTTCGGTGTTGTCCATGTCATCTTCTTTTGACTTGTCAGTTGTAGGGGTAAGATTTTTGAGTTTTTTGCCAATCCTGCGTATTGCGTTGATTGTCAGCAGACTTCTGACAATATCGATGGTTCTTGCGCTGAAGTATATGAGGATAAACAAGGCAACGAGAATAAGTAATCCGTAAAGTCCCAATTCGCCTAAGAACGACATAAGCCAATTGGCGTTTTCAACCCCAATCATACCTCCTGGAACGAGATGAGACTCGGCAAAAAATGGTATGTCGCGGAACAGTGGTGTGCTGAGAAACATTGTTGTCCAAAGCATACATATTCCCATTACAACGAACAATCTGAATGTTTTTACTTTGAATGATCCTATTAGTTTCAGACCAAGAACGAGCAGATACACCGGGATGAAATATGCAGCCAATCCAAAGCATTGGTTTATGAGGAAGTATGACGATATTGCTCCCATCAGACCGCATGCATTCTTGAAATGAAGTCCTTCTTTTGGCAACAGGTCACCGTTCATCTGTTCCAATGCACTTGAGTCGTCAGCACCAGAATAGATATAAGATGTAAATGCCATCAGCAGAAACATCGCCGTAAAAAGTATAATGGCACCTATGATAAATTTCGTCACTACTAATTTCGACATTCCATCGTTTGATGCCCCTTTCTTCTTATTACCTCCCACATCACGGCCTGTGGCCTTTTTCCCCTTGTTTTTTGATATATTATTAGCCATTATTTTTTCTTTCACTTATCAATATTCGTATCAGTTGATTGGTTGATTGTTTACTGAAAATCTTCTTCTATTTCGGATTGTGTTTCTTGCTGAGGTTGCTTTTCTACGTTTTCATCCCAAAATTCATCTTCATTGGCATTCGGTTCAGCCTCTGCATCTTGCTGAGTTTGTGGTTCCTCAAGATTTTTAAGTTCTTTTTCCACAAGTTTGTCAACATAGGCTTCCATTGCCTTCTCTTCTGCTTCCTTGGCCTTCTGACGTTCCGATTCGGCACGTTCCTCTTTTTCTATTCTTTTTGCATTTATGCGGTTGAGCGAATCCTGAACAGCAACTTCTTTGATTATTTCCGCCATGTGTTCCTGGCGGTTGTTGTGTTGCCCCCGTATATGGAATATAAAACCTACTACAGACCCTACTACAATGAGCAACAATACGGATGTTACTACAATGCCTCGGTTCACTCGCTTTTCTTCTGAATCAATCTTTGATGACATATTTATAGATTTTAACGTGCAAAATTAAGAAAAAAAATTTGACGAGGCAAATTTTTTTTCTTAACTTTGCGCCATAAATAATCATGGGGTGCCAAATAAAAGGCTGAGAAAATACC
>R04__coassemble_546_pt1 | contig 13481 bp, 7 predicted proteins | sample R04__metabat2_high_PE_018 | metagenome-assembled genome bin R04
AGCCTCGATTAACTGGTGCTAATCGGGCTGACTTTGCCTAAAATGCTCGATGAAGGTAGTAAATTTTTTGTGTATTCAAAAAATTTACTACCTTTGTGCTGCGGAATGAAAATTACAAAAACTGATACGAAAAATGACTAAGGAAGAACTGATGCAGTCGCCTGCACTTCAGGATGAACTGGGTAACGATGAGGAATAAATATACTATATGGATATGGATAAAGATATGATTATAACACAACTGATGCAGCAGGAGTTTGCCGTTGTTGACTCCATCATCACTGCTCACACTAATGCTGCGATTGCCAAGCTCAACGCTGAATCGTTGCAAATCAGGTGGGAGATAGGGGCATTCGTTTCGGCTCGTCTGAAGTCATCGGCTTGGGGCGACCACGTGGTGAGCGAACTGGCAGACTATCTCGTTCGCATGAACCCAAAGCGGAGAGGATACGGCAAGCGTAACCTGTACAACATGGTGAGGTTCTACGACACATACTCCACACCAGAATATCAGCAACTGGTTGAGCAGCTGCAACTCAGCGAGTTTATGCAATCGCAAACTGCACAAATACAAGCTGAGGAAATTGTGCAGGCATTGCCTGCACAATTAGGCGACAATGAAATTGTGCAGACACTGCCTGCACAATTGGTATCGATGCCAAAAATTCTTTATCTGATATCATTCTCTAACCATGCTGAGATAATGAACAGATGTTCTTCAAACGAGGAGCGTTTGTTCTATATACTTTACTCTGCGCAGCAACATCTGAATTTCAGGGAACTTCGCCGTTGTATCGTAAACCGTACTTTCAGCAGCATCGTGAGCAAGGACAAGATGATGACGGAGGTGCTGAAGAATGAGTATCCAGGTGTGGAATATATGATGAAGGACAAGGTCTTGCTCGACTTTCTTGGCCTTAAGGAAAAGTACACTGAACCTCAGATGCATGCTTCCATTATTGAGCACATGAAGCAGTTCATCCTGGAACTGGGCAAGGACTTCATCTTTATTAGCGATGAATATACCGTGATGGTGGGAAACAAACGGAAGCGCATTGACCTGCTGTTCTTCCATCGTGCATTGCAATGCCTCGTGGCAGTGGAACTTAAGGCTGTGGATTTCGAGGCTGAGTTTGTCAGCAAGATGGATATGTATCTCGAAGCACTGGATAGAGACTACAAAAGACCAAACGAGAATCCGTCCGTCGGAATTATACTTTGTCCATCGGCAGACAAGGTGGAGGTGGAATATAGCATATCGCGCACTATGAGTCCTACGATGGTAGCGGAATATGAGCGTGTGCTTATTCCTCGTGAAGTGATGAAGAAATCGCTTGCGGAATATTGTGAGTTTTTGAAAGGACAAAATTAATGACAACTCTCGGCAATATATCACTTCTTAACCGACAACCTGTAGGTTTCCTCTGCTGCTCAATGCCATCAAACTCAAGATGCACGAGAAGGCTTTGACGTCGGCTCAGTCACTCCGCGGTGAGATACACTCACCTTCGGTTCGGTATGACGATCCTGGGGAGGGTGGTAATTCCAGAATGGGTGCAGGGTGCAGATTTGTGCCCTGCGCTTTTTTGTAGTGCAAGGGTGACATAATAAAATAAGGCAGGGCGTGATGCCTTGCCTTATTTTGGAATTCATATTACAATTTCTTGCTTTGCCTATCTGTTGAGGTATTTCTTACCGTCGCAGATAATGATGCCTTTATAAGAACTGTCTACCTTTTGACCTGCAAGGTTATAGGTGCTGCCATCTTCGTTGGTTGATGACAGGGTGCCGCGTTGCAGGGCAAGGGTCTCAATAGCAGTGGCATTGCCTAAGTAATAGAGATTCCATGCTCCTACTACTTCATAGTCGTTGGAGATGATTTCTGTCTTCTCGAGTCCGATAGTCACACTGCCTCCGTCTTCAGGAACGGTGAATGCGAGGGTATTGAGGTAACGTCCGTCGGCAAACCATGCTGCTGTAGGAGTTGTGCCATCTGGTGCATACCAGCCATTTATATCACCGCTGCTGTATTGATAGCAACTCTCGTCGCCTACCTTATTAGGATTGGCTCCTTCGAAGAGGTTCATTACCTTAGTCTCGTACTTCTTGTCGGATGTCTGTGCATAGAGGGTTGTAAGGTGTGTAGCGTCGTCGCCACTTGCCTGCCAGAGGTCGTATTCCTCATTGTAATAGCCTGCACGGTAGTAGGTGTGAACTGTCACCTTATACTTTCCTTTCTTAAGTCCGTTAATGGTCTGATGGAGTTCGATGCCTGCACGGTTGTAACTTACGGTGTATTGCTTATATCCGTTCATAGCACTTGTCACCCATCCTTCGATATAGCCTGTTGACTTGTCGCCTTTGGCTGGGTCGAAATCAGGGTTTACAATAAGGTCTGTGACGTCAGTACGTGAAGGTGTGTCGTCACCATAATAATAGAGATTCCATTCTCCTACCACTTCGTAGTCGTTGGAGATGATTTCTGTCTTCTCAAGTCCGATAGTCACACTGCCACCTTCTTCGCTGATGGTAAATTCGAGTTCGTTGAGGTAGCGTCCGTCGGCAAACCATGCTGCTGTAGGAGTTGTGCCATCTGGTGCATACCATCCATTTATATCACCGCTGCTGTATTGGTAACAACTCTCGTCGCCTACCTTATTAGGATTGGCTCCTTCGAAGAGGTTCATTACCTTAGTCTCGTACTTCTTGTCGGATGTCTGTGCATAGAGGGTTGTAAGGTGTGTAGCGTCGTCGCCACTTGCCTGCCAGAGGTCGTATTCCTCATTGTAATAGCCTGCACGGTAGTAGGTGTGAACTGTCACCTTATACTTTCCTTTCTTAAGTCCGTTAATGGTCTGATGGAGTTCGATGCCTGCACGGTTGTAACTTACGGTGTATTGCTTATATCCGTTCATAGCACTTGTCACCCATCCTTCGATATAGCCTGTTGACTTGTCGCCTTTGGCTGGGTCGAAAGTGTTGTTGACAATAAGGTCAGACACATCCTGCTCTTCAGTGTCTCCACCGTCGAACTTGATAGCCACTACCATGGAATTGACTTCTACAGTCTTTGCTTCTGCCGTCTCGTTATCGTATGTTCCTGCTTCGTATGCTGCAAGTGCCTCATCGTAAAGTGCCTGTGCTGCTGCGATGCCTGAATACTGAGGTTTGGCATCCATTGCCTCTTTCAGTTGGTCAATAGCCAGTTTCAGTTCGGCATACAACTGTGTACCTGTCTGTACGGCATCAATTGCTTTCTTCATATCGACGAGTGCATCATAGAGAGCATTGCCTTCGGTCTCATTGTTTGCCTTTTCTGTCAGTTCTGCAAGGGATGTGAGTTCTGGTTGTCCGCACTTATTGGTCTTCAGAGTCTCTGCCTGTGGATTCATCATATTGAGTACTTCTGCTAAAGCCTCTGCGTTTTTAGAACGGAAAGTGAGTTTCATATCCGACCATGCTGCCCAGCAACCTTCATAGCGCACATCATTGCGTACACCGAGTTTCATTGTTCCATCGGTTACGAGTGCGTAGAGAGTCTGGGCATATCTGCCGTTTTGGAATGCAGCAGCGGCTGAATCGTCGTCGTCAGGTACAAATCCCACTCCGGCAATCTCGTATTCGCCTGATGACTGTTCCTCAGCGGCTCCCGATTCGATAGTATTCAAATTCTTTTCAAATCCGTTCATATAGACGTAGGCACGACGTTCCTTGTCGTAGTCTTCATTGTCGTAGTTAGCCGGACGGAAAAGGTCATAGAGGTTGAGTTCATAAAGTCCGTTCTGCAATCCGGTAAGATTCTGATAGACATCAAAAACAATGGTATAGGCATCAGCAAGTTTATAGGAGTCAGGTCCTGCCGGTATTGTGACCAGTCCCTTTGTCCATCCCTCACCTGTCTGGAAATGTGGGTCGCTGATAAGATTGGTACAATCATCACCATCGCTCATACTTCCAGCCATTGCATCGTTGAGCAGTTTTTTCAGATACACTGTTTCATCTGTTATCTGTTCGGTTGACAGTGTACAGGAATTAAGTATATACAATCCAGTACCATTACCGTTGTAGCCAGTTTCTTCCTCTGCATAGAGATAGTCCTGGAGGAGCAATGCCTCAGGGGTCTCACTTGTTGTGGCTCCTGCCCATGCATCAGCCTCGGCGAAGAGTTCGCCATAGGCGTCGTATGCTTGTATGTTGCTGCCAAACTCGATATATGCTGGTGTATATGCATCGAGAGCGGCTACGATATCCTCTACTGTATTGGCTGATATCATTGCAGCCCTTGCGGATGAATACTGTTCATATTCTGCCTTTCCGCAGTATGCTACCTCACCATTTTCTACTGCTTCTTCGTAATCCACATCTGTTGCAAGCAGACTTTCCACAAGATACTTATAAGCAGAGATATCGCTGCCAAGGTAATACAGATTCACATTGTCAAGACCTATCCAGTTGGTAGATTGAGTCTCTACACTAAGACCGATTTCCATGTTTGCCTGTTCGCTCTGATAAGTATATACATCTGTAGGGGCATCAATATCAATCTGCGATGCAGTCACATTCACACTCTTGTTGCCTGCATAAAGATATGTGTCGGTACCGCCTGAGGTGAAAGCAAGGGCATTGAGATGATAAACTCCCTTAGGCATATTCTCGGCTGTTGCGAACACACGGCCTGGGGTGAAGTTGGAACCGCTCCAGTTCTCGTAATGGTTGCCGGTAACACTGTAGTCTTTGGCGTTGTTACCATTGCTGGCCTGTTTGTTCTGAGCACCTGTGGTTGTCTGCCAACCTGTAGTGAGACCAGTGGTAAAGGTCTGTTCGATATCAAGGTACTGCAATACTTCCAACGGATTTTCTACAGTAGCGCTGTTAAGTCGGGCAGCCAAAATGGCATCCTCTAATGATTGTGTGAGTGAAAGAAGTGATTCCTCGGAAGACTCCGTGTCGGCATATGCAGCCTCAGCAGCCTGAAGTGCAGTAGCATCAACTCCTTCTACAGTCTTGGCTTCATCAATCAAAGCACCAAGTGACACGGCAGCCTTATATTGCTTTACCTTAGCCACATAAGTCGTATAGTCTGCAGGAGAGACAAAATACCAATCTGTGAGGAATGGTTCTGTAATCTCTGGGAAAGTCATGTCGGAACAGAGATAGAGGCGTGTGTCATCAGATGAAGGCAAGAGTCCGAGTTTTCCGTAAAGGTCGGAATCGGAGTGATCCTTACCTGTTGCATTCTCTATCACATAGCAGCCGTCGGATGATGAGGTAATACTCCACACCATACTTCTCTCTCCATTCTCATCGGTAGGATAAGCATAGTCAACCCAGATGTTCTCAAAGCCATCCGATACATAAGCATAGAGATACAACGTCTGGGCCTTATCCTCAACATAGTCGGTGATATAGAAATTCCCGTCGTTGGCATCCTGAATATAGACCTTGTATCCCTGGGTCTCACTCACACTTGCACGGGTATTCCAATCATTAGCACCAATAAAGAATGCCTTAGCATCCTTGTTAAACAAATAAAGTTCACTCCCAAGTTCCATAGCAGTTTTTGCTGGTGACTGCGGAGCCGTCCACTGGGCATTGACCATTGTTGCAATAGCCCACATAGTTAATAACGAAAGTACTTTTCTCATAATTAAATTATTTAGTAAGATTTTGTTTATGATGTGTTGCGGTTTTTGCGGTTGTGGCACAATTAATTGTGCCGGTATTGACGCAGACGAGCGGTTATTATGGTTTTAAACGAGGTTGTCTAATTCAGTTCGATGACTTCGAGGTCTTGGATTTCAGTGCCGTTGATGGTGAAGCGTATGAGTGTGCGCTGTTTGTGGAATCCTGATATCCCTGCTGCTCCGGGATTGATGTGGAGCATGTTGAGGGTTTTGTCGTACATTACTTTGAGTATGTGGCTGTGGCCTGAGATGAAGAGTTTTGGGGGTCGGGTGAAGAGTGTGCCGCGTATTGATGCGTCGTAATTGCCTGGGTAGCCTCCGATATGTTTGATGAGCACATCGACGTCTTCGCACTTGAAGCGGTATTTCTCTGAAAACCGGTGGCGGATGTCGTAACCGTCGATATTGCCGAATACGGCGCGGAAAGTGATGGCTTGAGGGGGCTGAGGGGTGGCACAATTAAATTGTGCCGGTATAGACGCTTCTGAATGGTTCTGAGGGTTCTGAGGGTTCTGAGGGTTCTGAGGGTTCTGAGGGTTCTGAGGGTTCTGCCCTTCGACATGCTCAGGAACCGGGGTGGTGATTTTCTTTATTGATGAGAGTCGGTCGGCAAGTTCGGATGAACCGATATCGCCTGCGTGCCATATTTCGTCACACTGGGAGAAATACTTTGCGTAGCGTTCGTCCCAATAGCCATGGGTGTCGGAGAGAAGTCCTATGCGTGTCATAATAGGTTAGGGGTTAGTGGGGTGAAATGATGAAATGATGTAATGGTTATAGAGGTTATATTGTTTTTTTGATTTTCCAACCGATGACGGCTACGAGGAGGCTCATGAGTGGACTGATGAGGTTGAAGAAGCAGTAGGGGAGATAAACGATTGTGGGTACTCCGAGAACGGTGGCTTGGGTGAGTCCGCAGGTGTTCCATGGTACGAGTACTGATGTAACGGTTACTGCGTCTTCGGTGGTGCGTGAGAGGAGTCGGTTTTCGTATCCGAGTTTGCGATATACGTCTTTGAACATACTGGCGGTGAGGATGATGGAGATATATTGGTCGCTTGTGGCTGTGTTGGAGAATATACCGGTAACTATTGTTGATGCTACCATAGTGATGCGTCCTTTGACAAGGCGGATAATCATTGATGTGATGCTTTCTATCATTCGGGTTGCAATCATGGTACCTCCGAAGATAAGTGCACAGATGATGAGCCATACGGTATCGAGCATTCCCGACATTCCGCTGGTGGAGACAAGACTGTTGAGGTTGGCGTTGCCAGTATCGATAGCCGTAGTGCCGAAACAGGTGATGAAGAGTCCCCTCAGTATATTACCGTCGCCTTCGGCTACGAGACTTAGTTGGTCGGGCTGGAGGATAACAGCACATATACAGGCAAAGACTGATGCTGCGAAGAGGGTGATGATGGCTGGTACTTTACGGGCTATGAGGATGGCGGTGAGAAGGGGGACAATGAGTGTCCAAGGGGATATATTGAATGATGAACTGAGTCCGGTGAGGTATTCTTCTACCATTACTTCCGTGTTGTCGGTTGCATTGAGTCCGGCTATGAGGAAGATGATGAGTGTGATAATCATGGTTGGGGTGGTGGTGAAGAGCATATAGCGTATGTGTTCGAAGAGGTTGACGTTGGATGATGAGGATGCGAGTACGGTGGTGTCGGAGAGTGGTGAGATTTTATCTCCGAAATATGCTCCTGAGATGATGGCTCCTGCTGCCCATGCCTCTGATACTCCGAGTGCCTTGCCTATGCCGAGGAGGGCTATGCCGATGGTGGCTATGGTGGTCCACGAACTGCCTGTCATCACTGATACAACGGCGCAGATGATGCATGCTGAAACGAGGAAGAACTGTGGACTGATAATCTGTATGCCGTAGTAGATGAGTGTGGGTACTACTCCGCTTATCATCCATGTGCCTGAAATCATTCCGATGAGAAGGAGTATGATGATTGATACCGAAGTATCTCCGATGGTCTTGATGATTCCTGTCTCTATGGTGTTCCAGGTTCCTTTGTAGAAGACTATTGAGAGTGTGGCGCTGACGGCTGCTGCGCATATCATACTGACTTGGCTGCTGCCGCTCATGGCATCGGCTCCGAAGAAACCAACGGAGATAAAAATCATCCCAACGAGTATCAATATGGGAATGAGAGAGACTAACGGATTTGGTAGGCGCATGGGAGTTTGGAGATTAGAGATTAGAGATTAGAGATGGGAGTTCAAGGGTTCAAGAGTTGGTTGATGTATTGGATGAGGAGGGTGGCAGATTTGTCGATGCCTAAGACGGATGAGTCGATGCAAAGGTCGTAGTACTGTTTGTCGCCCCATTTCTGGCCGGTATAGAAGTTGTAGAATTCGCTTCGCTTGCGTTCTCCTTCGATAATCTTCCTGCGTGCTTCGTCGCTGCTGCAACCTTCACGTTCTACTACATTCCTTATCTTGAAGTCCATATTGGCATAGATGAAGATATTTACTTTGTCGGCTTTCTTGCGGAGTACATAGTCGGCACAACGACCTACGAATACGCATCGGTGGTCTTTGGCTTCGTGCCATATCACTTCGCTCTGGAACTTGAAAAGGGACCCCGCAGATACTTGTTCACTGTAGTAGTTGGCATGACCTATAATCGGCACTTTGTTGAAGAGGATGCCAGGGAGCCTACCGTGGCGCTCATCATGTTCTTCGAAGAGTTTCTCGCTAAACCCACTTTCTTTGGCTGCAAGGGTGAGTATCTGCTTATCATAGAATGTGCACCCAAAATGGTCGGCAAGTATCTTGGCGATGGCTTTCCCACCACTACCTAACTCTCTGCCAATGGTTATTGAAAAGGTATCGTTCATATAGCGGACATAAATTTATGCTTGTAGATAAAGAATATTATTGCAGTAAGAAGTGACGAGAGGAGGTCGGAGAGGGGGATGGCGTACCAGATGCCGTTGACTTGGAAGAAGAGTGGCAGGATGATAAGTCCGGGAAGAAGGAAGATGAGTTGGCGGGTGAGGGAGAGGAATATACTTATTTTTGCTTTGCCTATGCTTTGGAAGAAATTGGTGGTGACCATTTGAAATCCTACAACTGGGAAGGTGCACATATAGAGTATCATAGCCGGAATGGCAATGGAGATGAGTTGGGTGTCGTGGGTAAAGAGGCGCACACAAGCCTCAGGGAAAACTACTCCTGCGATGAAGGCAACGCAGCAGATGAGTGTGGCATAACCCATTGCGAGGTAATAGACTTTCATGACACGGTCCATCTTCTCTGCTCCGTAGTTATAGCCGGCAATAGGTTGCATACCTTGGTTGATGCCTATGCATATCATGGCAAAGATAAACCCGATGCGATTGACTATTCCGTAAGCTCCTACTGCGAGGTCGCCTCCATAGCGGAGCAATCCGTTGTTGACGAAGATGACTACAATACATGAACAGAGGTTCATGAGGAATGGTGCCATTCCGATGGAAAGTATGTCCTGGACTATACGGGACTTCAGGGCGTAGATACCTTTCTCGAAATGAATGAACTCATTTTTGTTGGCGAATATCTTTATTTGCCAGATGAGGCAGATGACCTGTGCGAGGATGGTGGCGATGGCGGCTCCGCGTATTCCCATATTCAGAACGAAGATGAAAATAGGGTCGAGGATGGCATTGATGATTACGGTGAGGATGGTGCACCACATCGCTATCTTGGGTTTGCCGGCTGCCCTCAGTACGGCATTAAGCCCAAGATAGAGATGGGTGACTGCATTGCCTATGAGAATGACTATCATATAGTCGCGGGCATAGGAGAGGGTATTGTCGGTAGCCCCGAAGAACCGAAGGATTGGGTCGAGGAAAAGGAGAGAGGCGACCATAAAGACAATACCTAACAGGATGTTGAGGGTGACACAATTGCCAAGTATCTTCTGTGCGCTGGTATAGTCTCGCTGTCCGAGACGGACTGACAGGATGGTGGCACTTCCTACTCCGACCATAGCACCGAAGGCGGCACTGAGGTTCATGAAGGGGAAGGTGACTGCCAAACCTGAGATGGCAAGTGCTCCCACTCCCTGACCAATGAAAATGCTGTCCACCATATTATATAGCGATGAGGCTGTCATCGCAATGATGGCTGGCAAGGCGTATTGCCAAAGGAGTTTGCCGACTTTTTCGGTTCCTAATTCTTTAGGGCTGTTGGACATTTTGCGGTTATGTGGTTATGTGGTTATATGGTATTGGCACAATTAAATTGTGCCGGTATTGACGCAGGCAAGCGGTTACTTTTTCTTCTCGAATTCGGTCCATGCAGGTGGTTCTACACCAAGCAGATTCTTTACGAAGAAGTCGTAGCGCTTGTGCTCTCCGTAGGAATCTCCCATAGTGTGGTGGGCTCCCGGAATATAGATGAATTCGAAATCCTTGTTTGCCTTAAGCAGGGCATTGACAACCTGGAAAGATGATGAAGGATCGACATTATCATCCATCTCACCTACTACGAGCATCAGTTTTCCTGTGAGGTTCTTAGCGTTGACTACGTTAGAACATTCCTCATAACTCTTGTCAACAGTTCCCATCCATTGCTCGTTCCACCAAATCTTGTCCATACGGTTGTCGTGGCATCCACATGCGGAATAACCGGCTTTGTAGAAATCACCATGGAAAAGGAGTGCTCCGAGGGCTTCCTGTCCACCAGCAGAACATCCGTAGATTCCCATGCGGCTGATGTCCATATACTTGTATTTCTTTGCTGCTGCCTTAATCCATTCGATACGGTCGGGGAATCCTGCATCCTTGAGGTTCTTATAACATACCTGTTCGAATTCGAGAGTGCGGAAGGATGTGGTCATAGCATCGAGTTGGACTACAATGAATCCCAGTTCGGCTATATCCGACAGGCTGCCATACCAAGTGGAGAATGACTTTGGAACATACTGGTCGCCAGGACCGGAATAGATGTACTCAATAACAGGATATTTCTTTTTAGGATTGAAATTGGATGGACGTACGATGAGTCCCCACATAGGAGTCTTTCCGTCACGTCCAGGAGCAACGAATACTTCCGGAGCCTTCCATCCAGTCTTGAGCAACTGGCTGATGTCGGCTTTTGCAATTTCGCGGATGAGATGACCATCTTCGCCTGAGCGTAGAACAGTGACAGGTGGGTTTTCTACTGATGAATAGGTATCAACAAGGTATGCCATGTCGCGAGTGAAGGTGGCTCTGTGGGTACCATTGCCAGGGGTCAACTCTACGAGGCCAGTACCATCGAGATTGATTTTGTAATAGTGGATGAAGTAAGGGTCTTCGTCTTTGTTCATTTCGTTGGCAGTGAACCAGATGATTCCTTTCTCCTCATCTACACGTTGTACTTCACGTACCCAATATTCACCTTTGGTAATCTGACGTCCTACATTGCCCTTTGTACGATCGTAGAGATATAGGTGGGCATAGTTGTCGCGGTCGCTCTTCCAGAGAATGCGTTTGCCGTCCTTGAAGTCGTGTCGGTAGTTGCGGCTATATGCCACATACTTCGGATTGGTCTCTTCAATAAGCACGCGTACATTGGCATTGACATCCATTTCAAGTACACGGTAGGTCTTATGTCCGCGCTCGTTGAACTCGAATGTTACTGTCTGGCTGTTGTCGTCCCAACTTGGTGCACTGACTTCGTACTGATACTGGAAGAGGGCAGTTGATGGTTCGCTCACTTTACCGGATTCGAGTTCTATGATGACAGGTACACGATAGTTGAGGGAATCGCCTGGCTTGGTATATTGCAGTTCGCTATACTTAGGCTGTACCTGGTCGCGTGGAGAGGAATTGACATAGGTAATCATGTGCTTAGGTGCAGGCTTGATCTTTGTTGTTGCTATGTATTTCCCATCAGGAGAGAGGCTTGCGTGGATGGAGTAATAGAATGTGTCAACACCGTCGGATGTGAGTTGACGTTCGCCAAGCCAGAGATTATTGTTTTTCCATGAGAGCACCAAATCTTTGTTTAAATGAGTGTCTCCGCACTCGTCGTTCTCTGGATCTACTGTCATCCAGTGGTGATTTTGCTGATGCCATGTGAGTTTTCCGCCTTCTTCCTGTTGGCGTCCACCCATACCGCCCCAGTCGCCGCGTGGACGACGGTCGCCCCATCGCTGATTTCTGTCGCCACCTTGTTCGTCTTTGTAAGGTTCTACGGTGTTGGTTTCTGCGTCAATGATAAAGGTCTGTGTAGAATCGCCTACTTCAAGTGTGTAGGTGAATTTGTGGGAGTCGCCTACGGCACGTGCCTGTACGTTGGAGTTCTTTACCTTGCCGTTGTAGTCTTTGCGAAGATTCCATGCGCGATTGTAATCTTCGACTTTTCCTTGCGAGAATGCATCTGTAGTCAGCATCGTAAAGGCTGCTACGAGGAGTGTGATTGTCAGGTTCTGTTTCATAATTAATAGATATTAAAATCGTTAAAGAAATAATAGTACCACCAATATGTTTTGTTATAGATTGGTTTCATGGATTTGCCCACATCTACGATTCTGGCTCCGTTGCCGAGAAAACGCTGATAATCGGCAATGAATTTCTGGTATTGTGGTGAGTGTTGCTGATTATAGATATCCACAGCCTCGACGATATGTTTTGGTACATCCTGAATGGGATGTGTGGAATAGTAGTTCTCGAGTTGGAACTTGATGAGGTCGTCGTCTTTTATCATCATTGCATAGCATACTGCGGCTTCTTGCTGTACAGGGTTTTGGGCGAGAAGACATGCGTAATTATAAATAATGTATTCCTCGCAGAGTCCATTATCGGCGTCCAACTCTCCGCTCCCAGCAATCTCAAGCGGTGCAACGGCCTGATACTCCTTGCTGCCTATAAAAGCACTGAGGTCGTAAATCATTCGTTCTTGATTCCTTGCCCACTGCTTATGGAAGGTGGTGGAGCGCATCATGGTGATATATTTGCTGGCAAGTTGGTATTCCTGGTTCCAAATTGCGCAACGAATCATCATCTTCAGTAGTTTGACCGACAGGCCATGATCCACTTCGTTCTCTATAGCCCAGCGATATGCGTAATTGACCAATCCGTTGTAGTAATAAAGAAGTGGACCTGCCGTTGAGGTCATTCGGATTTGTAATTCACCGGAATGGGGTTTGGTGCCGATATTGTTGAGTGAGAACATTTGTTCGCCTAATTGATGCAGATTGATAAGGGCGATGTTTTTGCACATTACCATCTGGTGAGTAGGATGATCTTGGTGGCATTTGAATTCATCTATAGCATCCTGCCATCTGCATTCTTCTATCTGACGATACAATCTCAGTTCGCTGTGGAAATTCTTATCGGTGATATTGGCCTTAACGACAGCGGTGATGCTTAGCAGTGCTACTATGGTGGTCACAGAATATGCCTGTACCTTGGATTGTGACCTGAATAGGTTTGTATGGCTGAGAATAGCCACGAGGATGGTGGTGGCAATGATGAAAAAGAATGGTATGCTGAGGTTCCAATCGGTATGTGTAAGGTGCTGGAAAAGTGGGAAGCCTATAGTCCATGCGTCTTCAATACGGAAACTGGTGTAGCAGTAGTAGGCAATCCAAGGAACGGAAATAAGAGTGATGACCACCAGACAGATTGGGGATAATCGGATAATCGGATGGTCGGATAATCGGATAATCGGTTGGTCGTTGGTCGTTGGTCGTTGGTGAAAGCACATACAGCCCATCAGGATTAGTCCGAGCAGTCCCCACCATCCGAAGAGTATATAACCAAATATACCCCACAAAAGGATGAACAGCGATGGCAGGGTGTTGGT
>R04__coassemble_548_pt1 | contig 13471 bp, 9 predicted proteins | sample R04__metabat2_high_PE_018 | metagenome-assembled genome bin R04
ATTATGTTGTCAGTGCGCTCTTAATCCAAAATGACATAACTGCATCTACCCATTCGGGTACAATAAGGATGTTTGGATTACACTTCGTGAAAACAGGCTTAGTGTCGGAAGAACTTGGAGCTTTCTATAGCCAGGTCTTTGAATTTCGTCAAGCAGGTGACTATGACGACTGGGTGATAATTGAAGAGAAAGATGTCTTGCCTCTGATGGGTAAAATTGACACTTTCATTTCCACAATTAAGGCGCTTATTATTAAAAACTAACGCTAACCGTCTTAGTTTTGAACAGATTTGGACGAGCATATATTTCATGTGCGACCATTAGAACTCTCAAAATATATCTCACGACGTAAGGCTGATTTTGTAAACGGCACAATTGAGGGGTGCTTTGTGGTATATGATGTGGGAAACGTTCAGGAACGGAAGAAATTATCTATTGCCGAGGTGTCAAGGATATGATATACTGGTTTGCCGTCGGGGGTATATTTTGGAAGTGGGAGTCGGAACAGTTGGGTAAGGATATTATCCATTTCATCCTCAGAAAGTATCTGACCATATACTATTGCTGCTGAATTTGCAAGTGTGGAAGCAATTGATGATTGTACATTTTTACGAATTGTACTGACATTCTCCATAGCGGCATAAATGAGGTCGTGAAGGAGTTTTACCGGACTGAGTCCTCCCAATCCTGCGGGGGTGCCATTGATGGAGTAGGATCCACCTCCAAGATTGGTGATGTCGAAGCCTATATTTGTCACATCTTCTTGTATATCATTGAGGGTAGTCTCTTCAATACGTGTCAACTGGATTATCTCGGGAAACAACAAGCCTTGAGACGCAGACTTCTGTTCCTTGAGATTCTTCATGTATTCCTCATACAGCACCTTAATATGTGCACGCCTTTGGTCAACAATCATAAGTCCCGACCCGACTGATACTATTATATATTTCCCTTGATATTGGAAATGAGGCATAGACGAATTGTATATCTCGTGATGCTCCTCGGTAGGTTTGGCAGCATCATCCCAAAGTTGCTGCTGAAGGTGAGATTCACTCGCTGACGCTCGTTATGACGGTCCGGTAGGGTGTGACAATTCAGGGGTTTGCTCAAATGGATTATAGGAGGAAGCGGGAACCTTCGGTTCGTACTGAGGCAGATGGTCCCTATCGAACTGAGTCATTACTGGTATCTGAGGAGGGGTGTCTTCATCAAACTCAATGGTGGGCACATTATTAAACTTGCCTAAACCTTCTTTGACCACAGCAGAAAGAATCTGCCATATATCCTGTTCGTTATCAAATTTTATCTCAGTCTTAGTGGGATGCACATTGACATCAATAGCCGCAGGATCGACTGCCATATATATAAAATATGGTACCTGTTCACCTTTCTGTATGAGATTGGCATATGGGTGCATCACGGCACTGTGGAAATATGGGTGGCGCATATAGCGGCCATTGACAAAGAAATACTGAAGGGCACCTTTCTTGCGGGAGGATTCGGGTTTGCCGATATAACCCGATATCTGTACGATAGAGGTTTCCACATTCACTGGCAGGATTTCGGAATTAACCTTCTTCCCGAACATGTCAACAATTCTCTGGCATATAGATGCCGGACTTAATTTATATATGTCCACTCCATTATGTGCAAGTCGGAATTCCAAGTCGGGATTGGTAAGCGCGATGCGCTCAAATTCCGTCACACAATTATTGAGTTCTGTGTTTGTACTCTTCAGAAAACGCCTACGTGCAGGAACGTTGAAGAATATGTTCTTAATAATGAAATTACTGCCAACCGAACAAGCAACCGGTTCCTGTTCCACGACTTTAGAGCCTTCAATCTGGATATAAGTACCTGTGTCCTCATCTGCCTGACGGGTTTTCAGTTCTACCTGCGCAACTGCTGCAATCGATGCCAATGCCTCACCACGAAATCCCATAGTAGAGAGTGCGAAAAGGTCGTTTGCCGCTCTTATCTTAGAAGTGGCATGACGTTCGAATGCCAAACGGGCATCGGTTTCCGACATACCCTTACCATCATCAATAACCTGAATAGAATTCTTTCCTCCTTCCACGAGCAATACCTGAATACTTTTTGCTCCGGCATCAACAGAATTCTCAACCAACTCCTTTACTATAGAGGCTGGTCGTTGCACTACCTCACCTGCTGCAATTTGGTTGGCTACTGAATCGGGAAGAAGATGTATGATATCCTGCATATTTGAGATTGGAGATTTGAGATTGGAGAGATGCAGCGTTTCAGACGCTGCGGTATAGACGCTTTCAAGAGGTTAGTGGTTATTGGCTTAAAAGGACGAAAAGGATGACGAAAATCACAATAAGGAAGACGAGTGTCTTATTTGAGAGAAAATGTTTTTTTTCTTTCCTGCGACGAAGATGAGTAGTGGCTCCGACGAACTTACCGCGTATGTCCTCAGGATCAAATTCCTTAGGTGGCAGCAGACCAAGTTCGCGCTTTGCGTTGTCCTCAATCTTCTGCAGTTTCTCCTTACGTGGGTCGTAGTATATCCAATTATGTTGGAAACCTCGCGGACTATTTACTCTGAAAAGTGACATAATAATCTCTCTTTATGCTGTTTTCTATTTTGTCTGTTGATTCTTTGCTTTTTCCTTTATATCCGACAGAGACTGAAGCGGCACTTGTTTCTCTGATGTTTGGGAGAGTATGTCCTTCGCTTCTTTGGAACGCCAATTGAAAATGTCGTATTTGTCGATTGGACGGATATAGTCGAACCAGGCAAAATTTTTCAGGAAGCGTTTGTCGGAAGGAATCTTATCGGGAGGATACATATTGCCGTTTGCTGCCGGCATCCATATCTTGCTTACCTTCTTATCTTTCAGGAAAAGGGTAAGGTCGGTAGATTCCGAATAATTCATACCTACAGGGGTACCATCATCTTCGCTGAAATAATAGCATACCAATACATTGCCATGAGCCTCATTCCTATCTATCTCCTTGCCATTGAAATAGGTGCGAATCTCTTTGGCTGAGACCTGGTTGTATGACATGGAATCAAGACGTTCCACGGTCATAGCTTGATTGATTACCCGAATCCAACTGATGGTACTGTCGTTGTTGTACACCCTTATCTCCTCACCAAAGACCTGTTCGTTTTCGTTCCACAGGATAGGTTGCCCGTAGAGATAAGTACATGAGTCCAGTTCATGTGTTACCATTGAGTCACATACGGCTTGGACATCCGACCTGAACATTCTCACGTGATGAAAAGCATAAAGGTCACGATAAACGGAGTCGGTTTCGATGTTGTAGGTAAACATCTTCAATGTGTCGGCATGGACATACATAGTGTCGGGACTTGAGTAATCAATCACCACGGCACTGTCGGTAGCGAGGGCATTGCCTGTATTCTCATCGTACCAACAATAGTCCCCGAGGAGCATACATTGGTTCTCTTCATCCGTAACTATCACATTCCTGAATGCTTCGTTGATTCCACTTGCCTTATCATAATGAAGGCTATCTCCTTCTATTTTCCTCATATCCTTTATGATATACGAACCAGTAAGGAGATCGGCATTATCTTCCTTCATATCATAATCGCCGTTGGTGGAATAGATGAACATCCCATCGGATGTGGTTATATTGGTAGGAGCGATGATACGTGCCTTCTCGGTATCGGTGTTATAGTACATAGCCGTTGAGACTATATCGTAATCATCGTTCTTCAACTTCACATTTCCCGTAAAGAACGCATCCTTAGTACGAGTGTTGTACTCCAATGAATCGGATAGCACATCCGTGCCATTATTGGTCAACTTGACATTACTGGTGAAAAAGGCGAGTTGAGTCTCTTCTGTATATTGTCCCCAATCGGATACCAAGACATTATCTCCATCATACAATGTACCTCCGTCCATATACATACCCACTCCGTAAACTCGGTCGTAATCAAGTTTTTCGGTAACGAGTTTGGACTGTCGGCGCTTAAGCACCACACTTCCACGCGCCTTCATCTGGCGGGAGATTCCGTCGTACAGCAATGTGTCGCAAACCATACTGAGGGTGTCTCCCTGATGATATTTCACATTGCCAAAAGCGTCAAAAGAACCTTCTTCCTTATAGTATTTGGCACTGTCACAATCAAGGTATGCCCCATCGCGGCTGAGTTTCACATTCCCAACCAAGACATCGGCATGAGGATCAATATAATTTCTGTAAAGAATGTCGGAATTAAGGATATGGAGTCTTCCGTCATTTTGGGAGAAGAGGGTTTGCGGAAACAGATATATCAGTGACAGCAACAACAGCCCCTTCACTATCTTGTAGAAAGAAGCCCTACTCTGCTTACCATAACTGTCAATTAACCAATACTCCATTCCGAATATCTCAACCTATTGTTTTATCCAACCAGGATAAGTGAATTCGCAGTTCCTCCAATCTTCATTTACCTTGATATAGGTAGATTTCTGTTTCTCACGAATCCACGACTCAACCTTTTCTGAACTGACTTTTTCCTGCACTACGTTCTGAAGCACCTGATAATCTTCCGACATAGTAGCATGATGACCTTCGATTTTGTTCTTCAGTTTCACTATTGCCACCACTTCCTTTCCACTGTTATTGATCATAACGAAAGGATCGGAAATATCACCCACATTCATCCCCACCACTGCCCTGGCGATCTCTGTCGGCAGGTCTTTCATTTCGAATCTGGAATCGCCCTGTATGTGCATCTCGTCGTTCCATTTCACCATGTTGCCATAGTTCATCCTTGTGTCCTTATCCTGTGAGAGATGTGTTGCAGCCTCATCGAACGACACTTGCCCTTCACGGATATCCTGAGCAAGAGAGTCGAGGGAAGTAGTACACTTAGTTATTGATTCTGCCGATATGGTAGGTTTCTTAAGGATATGACGCACATTTACCTGATCTCCTTTTTTCTCGATAAGTTGGATAATATGGAAACCATATTCCGATTCCACAATCTTACTAACCGTCTTGGTATTGGTAAGGTTGAAAGCCACAGCAGCAAATTCCGGTACCAACTGAGCCCTTGAGAGGAAACCCAATTCGCCACGTTTGGAAGCCGAACCATCCTCGGAATAAAGCCAAGCCAAATAACCGAAGTCTTCTCCGCCGTTAACTCGTTCTGTGTATTCACGAAGCAATCCCTTCACACGATCTATCTCCTCTTGCTCTACCACTGGATTCCGAACAATAATCTGCAATTCCAATTGGGTAGGTACGAAAGGAATACTATCTTCCGGCATATTCTTGAAATACTTTCTCACTTGGGAAGGTGTAATCTTGACATCCTTTATAAGACTCCGCTTCACCTCATCAACCATTTCCCTGTCGCGCACATTGTTATAGAGAAGTTCACGAATCTGGGAATATGATTTCTGAAAATACTCCTCCATCTTTTCCCTTGAACCTAATTGCTCGATATATTCCTTAATGGTATAATCAACCTCACGGAATACATCAGCATCGGCTATCTCAACTGAGTCGATTGCTGCCTGGTGGAGGAAAAGTTTCTGAATGGCAAGGTTCTCGGGTATTACACAATAAGGATCGCCATCGAATGACTGTCCGTTGACACGAGCCGAAAGACGTGCCATTTCAACTTCCGACTTTAATATAGGTTCACTTCCTACAACCCATATCACTTCGTCAATGACATTCGATTTCTGATTCTGGGCATGCAATGCCAAAGGCATTGCCACTCCTAACAACCATATAACCGAAAAACCCAAAAACCGCATTACCGAATTACTCATGATTATTAACTGTTTTAAGAACATCTTCGTTAATTGATACGCTATACTTCTTACGCAACTCTTCTACCCACTCTTTCTCTTTGTACATCTGATAGTCGGCTGCTACCTGTCCTTTGACATCCTGATAAACCTTAGGAGCCTTCAGTTTCTTTCCCACTACAGCCACTTCTGGATAGTCTTTCTTAGGCTTCATCTCCTTATCTTCCCCGTAGATGACTACATCCACATTCTGACTGTCACCTTGTTTGTAAACGCCATGTTCCACACGTACCACCTTGACTGAATCGGTATTCAGAGCCGTTACCACAGCATTGGCTATAGCGTATGTATCGTCTCCTTTCACTTTCTTGGCTATCTTCTGGGCACTTGCAAGCGTAGCAGCATCTTTGGCAAAGATAACTACTCCTTTGAATCTTGGAGAATCCCAAGCATATGATTTCTTGTTCTTTGCAAAATAGGCTTTCATACCCTCTTCATCCTTTGATGCCGGATCCCAGATATTAGTCTTTACCATCTCATACATAAGTGTGCCGTCGTAATATTCCTGAGAGAGATTTCTCAGATCAGCATCATCGGCAATTATTTTCTGGTAGAGATCTTCCATCACTTCGTCAGTAGTCTTATTCTGCTGCTTTGCGATAGAGTCCAAATAGTATTTCGAGGCAGCATCGTTTATTCCTCGCTGCTGAAGGAATTTCAGGATATTCTCATGATGGAATTCATACGACTCAAATGGATGACGATCCTTCATAAGGATTATATGCCAACCCACAGTAGATTTTATCGGTTCCGACATCTCACCTGCCTTAAGAGCATATGCCGCATTTTCAAAGTCGGGTATCATCATTCCCTTACCGAACTGTCCTAAAGCACCGCCTCTCTCTGCCGATCCTTTATCATCAGAACATTTCTTTGCCAATTCAGCAAAGTCGGCTCCGGCCTTGAGGGCATTATATATAGAATCTATGCGTGTCTTCGCTGCGGCTTGTTCCTCTGCTGTTGCGTCCTGACGCATCAGCACAAGTATATGGCTTGCTGTGAGCAAGTCATCTGTACCGAATCGTTTTGCCGTACTATCATATGTCTGACGTGCAACTCTCTCTATATAGCCACTGTCAACGATAGTAGGATAAACGACCTGCTGCTTGTAGGATGCCAATTCGTTTCTTATGCTGGAGATTGTGTCTATCTTTGCATCTTCTGCAGCTGCCACTTTCAGTTTGAAGGCTTCAAAAAGGGGAACATATTCATCAAGTCCTTTTTTATCGATAACTCCTTCTGAATTGTTTTTATTAAAACTGTATTCAAATTCAGACCGTGTAATGTCCTTGCCGTTTATAGTCATAAGGACAGGGTCTGTCTGAGCGAAAACATCTGATGCCAACATTGAGCCTATAAGCATCAGATTGCAAACAATAATTCTTTTCATTTTATCTGTTTCTTTCTTTTAATTTGCCATTTCTGAAAGGAATTTAATCCTTACTAAGCGTACTTCTTCCTCTGTTATATCGCTGCTGACATTATCGAGGGCTGTGTCGAGGTCGTCGGTATCGCTGTCGAGGAAATAATCATAGATTTCGTCTTCGTGGTCTTCATCTACTGCATCCTCTATAAAATAATCTATATTCAGTTTTGTGCCACTATAAACTATTGCCTCAATATCATCGAGCAATTCGTCAAAGTCCATTCCTTGTCCACGAGCAATATCTTCCAAATCCACTCCGCGGTCAATACTTTGTATAATAGTGATTTTTCTCATTTGAGACTTGTCTGCTACGGTTCTCACACGAATATCCGTAGGACGTTCGATTTCGTTTTCCACGCAATATTTTTTTATAAGTTCTATAAATGGTTCTCCGTATCTCTTTGCCTTTCCGGCTCCTACTCCAGGAATATTCTGCATCTCGGTGATTGACTGAGGATAATATGTAGTCATCGCATCGAGTGAAGGATCCTGGAAAATAACATATGGTGGCACTTCCAATTTGCGCGACATGGATTTTCTCAGATCCACCAGCATTTTGTAAAGTGTCTCGTCGAGTGCACTCGTTCCTCCGTCTTCAACTACGACGTCGTCAAACTCGGTATCCTCGACTATCATGAATGATTCTGGTTTCTTGATAAATGCCTTACCTTTGGCAGTAACTTTCAGCAGACCATAATTTTCCACTTCCTTACTGATATAACCGGAAATCATTCCTTGGTTTATTACTGCATTCCAGAAGGACGCCTCAACGTCAGAGCCTTCTCCAAACAGTTCCAAGCTGTCGTGCTTATGCGCCTCTACTGATTCCGTTTTATTTCCTCGGAGCAGATCAATAAGATAGTCTATCTTATAATTCTCTTTAACAGCAAGAATCATTTTGAGTGCCAACTGGAGTTGTTCCTGTGCTTCTTTTCTATCCCTCGGATGAATACAGTTGTCGCAACATCCACAGTTCTCGTTCTCATATTCTTCTCCGAAATAGTGAAGCAGCAGTTTTCTTCTGCACACCGATGATTCACAGTATGTGGCTGTTTCCTGCAGTAACTGACGACCTATATCTTGTTCGGCAACTGGTTTGCCTTCCATGAATTTCTCCAGTTTCTGCAAGTCTTTTCTTGTATAGAATGCTATGCATCGACCTTCTCCTCCGTCTCTTCCTGCACGGCCCGTCTCCTGGTAATACCCTTCCAGACTCTTAGGAATGTCGTAGTGAATGACAAATCGCACATCTGGTTTGTCGATACCCATTCCGAAGGCGATAGTGGCTACTATCACGTCTATCCTCTCCATAAGGAAATCATCCTGTGTAGCACTTCTAAGTTCGGAATCCATTCCCGCGTGATATGCTGCGGCTTTTATGTCGTTGGCTTTGAGCACTTCTGCCAACTCTTCCACCTTCTTCCTACTAAGACAATATATAATTCCACTCTTACGAGGATTTGACTTTATATATTTGATGATATCCTTGTCGATATCCTTGGTCTTCTGCCTGATTTCGTACCACAGATTAGGGCGGTTGAAAGATGATTTGAATTCCTTTGCATCAGAGATGCCAAGATTTTTCTTTATGTCTGTCCTTACCTTATCTGTAGCAGTTGCAGTGAGGGCTATAACCGGTGCTTTGGCTATTTCGTTGATAATTGGCTTTATTCTCCTGTATTCAGGACGGAAATCGTGTCCCCATTCAGAAATACAATGAGCCTCATCAACTGCATAGAAAGATATCTTGACTGTTCTCAGGAATTCTATATTCTCTCTTTTCGTCAGCGATTCCGGAGCGACGTAGAGGAGTTTTGTCTGTCCCGACTTTATATGCTCTTTCACCTCTTCTATACTTGCTTTCGAGAGTGAGGAATTTATGAAATGTGCCACATTGTCGGTTTCGCTGATGTGCTTTATGGCATCGACCTGATTCTTCATCAGGGCAATAAGAGGTGATATAATGATTGCAGTACCTTCCATGAGGAGTGCAGGAAGTTGATAGCAAAGAGATTTACCACCTCCTGTAGGCATAAGTACGAATGTGTCTTTACCATTCAGGACATTGCGTATTATCTGTTCCTGGTCGCCCTTGAAGGTATCAAATCCGAAGTAGTACTTCAAGGCATCATGCAAGGCTTTGAATTGTTTCATTATTCGTTCTTTTCTTTCAACACTGCCATATTGGCTTTATCCAGTTGGGATTTAGCGTAAGGAAGAGTGATTTTCATCGTCTTCACTTTGAGTGAAGGCGATTCAAACATCTTCTCCATCATTATCTGCTCTACTATGGAGCGGAGTCCTCTTGCGCCGAGTTTGAATTCTACGGCCTTATCTACTATATAGTCCAGTACGGCTTCATCGAAGGTGAGTTTTATGCCGTCGAGTTCGAAGAGTTTCACATACTGTTTCACTATTGAGTTCTTTGGCTCGGTGAGTATATTCCTCAATGCAGTTCTGTCGAGTGGCTGAAGGTAGGTCAGTATTGGCATACGACCTATTATCTCTGGTATCAAACCAAATGATTTCAAATCCATCGGCGCAACATATTGCATAAGATTGCTCTTGTCAATCTTTGCCGTTTCCTCTGATGCAGCGAATCCCACCACGCGGGTGTTAAGGCGCTGTGCTATACGTTTTTCTATCCCGTCGAATGCTCCTCCGCAAATAAAGAGGATATTGCGTGTATCTACCTCAATGAACCGCTGCTCTGGGTGCTTTCTTCCTCCGTATGGCGGTACATTTATCTTACTTCCCTCAAGGAGTTTGAGCAGTCCTTGCTGCACACCTTCTCCACTTACGTCGCGGGTGATGCTTGGGTTGTCACTTTTTCTGGCTATCTTGTCGATTTCGTCGATAAACACTATTCCGCGCTCTGCCTTTGCTACATCATAATCTGCTTCTTGCAGCAGACGTGAGAGTATGCTTTCCACATCTTCTCCCACATAACCTGCTTCGGTAAGCACCGTTGCGTCAACGATTGTAAACGGCACTACCAGCATCTTGGCTATTGTACGGGCTAACAAGGTTTTACCTGTTCCCGTAGGTCCTACCATTATGATGTTCGACTTTTCCAGTTCCACATCATCTTCTTTCTTCCTGCCTCCCAGTTCGCGAAGACGCTTATAGTGGTTATACACAGCCACTGCCATCGCTATCTTCGCCTCATCCTGACCTATAACATACTTGTCAAGGTGTTCTTTTATCTCTTTCGGAGTCGGCAGTTTGTCCAGGTCGAATGATGAAGTCTGAACCAAATGTTCCTTCAGCACATCATCAGCTGCTTTGATACACTCGTCGCATATATATACGCTGAGACCTGAAATCAGGAGTTTCACATCTCTCTCCGACTTACCACAAAAAGAGCATCTTTTACCTGCTGCCATCTTTCTTTGAAAATATTTTGTCTATCATTCCATATTCCTTTGCCTCTTCTGCCGTCATCCAATAGTCGCGGTCGCTGTCGGCCCACACCTTATCATATGGCTGATGGGAGTGGTTGGAAATAATGGTGTAGAGTTCTTTCTTCAGTTTCTGTATTTCTTTTGCTGTTATCTCTATGTCGCTTGCCTGGCCCTGAGCACCTCCCATTGGCTGGTGTATCATTATACGGCTGTGAGGCAGAGCACATCTCATTCCCTCTTCTCCAGCAACGAGCAATACGGCTGCCATCGATGCTGCCATTCCGGTGCAGATGGTCTGAACCTTACTGCCTACAAACTGCATCGTGTCGTATATTCCGAGTCCGGCATATACGCTGCCGCCTGGGGAGTTGAGGTAGATGCTGATATCTGTATTGTCAACTGAGTCGAGGTAGAGCAACTGTGCCTGGAGCACGTTGGCTGTGTAGTCGTTGATCTCGGTACCGAGGAAGATAATCCTGTCCATCATGAGTCGTGAGAACACGTCCAACTGGGTTACGTTCAGTTGGCGTTCTTCGAGAATGTACGGGTTGAGATACCCGCTCTGAGCCTTGATTACGTCGTCGAGCACCATACTGCTCATTCCTAAATGCTTGGTAGCATACTTTCTGAAATCGTCATTCATCATATTATGTTCTTATTTTACTTTTTTACGTTTTTCCTAATCCATTTTTCACGGCAAAGCCTTAATACTACACAAAGGTAGTAATTTTTTTTGAACACACCAAAAAAAATGCGAGGAAAAGTTTCCTTCACCGAGCATTTTAGGCATGGTCAGCCGTGGGTGGAAGAATTTCACCCCGGCTGGGTGCCGATGCGAAGCAAAAATGCGAGGTAAAGGTAGTATTTTTTTTTATACTTTCAAACATAAAAGCAAAAAAAAGCGAAGATTTTTCTCCGCTTTAATGTTTTTTATGACAATTTAAGTGTTTTACTCTTGAAAAAGTTTGTCAAATTCGCTTATGCTGACCTCTTTTTCGTTGAGCGCAACAGTAGTTTTGAGGTGGGCACTGAGTTTGAGTTCGATGGCGCGGTCGATGAGGTTGTCAACTGTTTCGCGCTTTTTCAGCATTTCTGCTGAAGCGTTCTCGAGATACTCTTCTGGAATGTTGAGCATTCCGTATTGAGCAAACTGCATGCGAGTTACTTCCTTTGCCATTTCCTTCACGTCGTCGTCGGTAATCTTTATACCAAACTGTTCAACGAGTTTTTCCTTGATGAGGTGCCACTGAAGTTCTTCGAGGCTCTTCGCAAAGTTCTCTTCCACCTTCTGGGCATCGCCGTTTGCGTTGCGGAGCATGAGTGTGCGCAGTTTCTCTTCAGGGAATTCCAGTTTACCTACCTTCTCTGTGATATATTTGCGGGCATCGAGGAGGAATCTGTAGTCGCTGTCTTTCTTGTATTGCTCAGCGATTCCTTCGCGTACTTTCGCCTTGAATTCTTCTTCGGTCTTGATTCCTGCACCAGGATAAACGGTCTCAAACAATGCCTCATCCATTGGGCCTGGCATATAGCGTGTTATCTCGGTTATCTCGAAATTGAAGTCTCCTTGGTAGTTATCTACTTCTTCCTTCTTTATCTTCAGCAAGGAAGTCATTTCTGACTCTGAGTTCTTGTAGGCTACTGATGGGTTCATCTTCACCACATCGCCCTTCTTCTTTCCTTCGAAGAGTGCCTTCTGGGCATCATCCTTCATATAACCTGGGAGCATAACCGATTTCTCAGTCACCAAACCACCTTCCAACACATTTCCCTCAGCGTCAAGTTGGGTGAAAATACCCTTCACCATATCGCCTTCCTTATAGTCCTCAACCTCGTCGTAATGGCCGCCTCTCTGCTGGTACATCTCTACCTGCCTGTTGATGGTCTCGTCATCCACCTTTATATTATAGTAGTCTACCTTGTTGTGCTTGGTAAGATGGATGTCGAACTCAGGAGCCAAAGCCACACCAAACTTGAAAGTGAAAGTGTTGCCTTCAACCATATCCAACTTCTCGTTCTCCTCAGAAGAAATCAGTTCACCGAGCATATTCACCTTGTTCTCACTGAGATAATTGCCCACCTCTTTCTGAAGAATTCTATTGAGTTCCTCAGCAAGAATACCAGTACCAAACTGTTTCTTCACCAATCCCTGAGGCACCATTCCAGGACGGAAACCCGGCATGCGAACCTTCTTTGCGTACTCCTTGATTGCTTTCTTTACTGCCTCCTGATAGTCTGCAGGCTCAATCACTGCTGTCAATTCAGCATTAAGCTTGTCAATGTTTTCTAATGTAATATTCATATCTTTTTACTATATTATTTGTCGCCTGTTAAATTTCAACTTGCAAAGGTAGTAAAAAAAAATTTCATGACAAATTTTTTTTACTACCTTACGCCAGTTCTTTTTTCGTGCCCCAAGTGGGGGGGCCTTTGCCCACCCACACTTGACGTGCACTAAGAACTGCCATGAAGGCTTTGCCTTTCATCAAACATTTTAGGTATAGTCAGTCGTGGGGGCAGAATTTCACCCCGACTGGAAGCCGATGTGAAGCAATTTTCTTTCCATTACCAACATAACCGGAATTTTCTCAAATCTCTTGCTACCAAGTCCAACCAGAATTCGTCATATCGAACGAAGTGAGTATATCTCACCTTCAGCATAAGAACACTGCGCAGCCTAATTATCAATTATCAATTGTCAATTAGCATTGCTGAAGGTGAGATTCACTCGCCTTCGGCTCGGAATGACAAACAAGAGATTTGTGGTAATTCCATCAAAACTTGTCTTTCCCTAGAAAAAGTTGACTCCTAAAAATTAGCAAACAATGGAGTTAAAG
>R04__coassemble_554_pt1 | contig 13321 bp, 11 predicted proteins | sample R04__metabat2_high_PE_018 | metagenome-assembled genome bin R04
GATACTGCTCACTCCTGGTGAGACTACAGAATTTACCTACAATCCCAATAAGGTAGCGAAAAAATCTGCATGGACTTTCAAAGGACCTAACTCGGAATTCAATGCCGATTGGGCAAACCATGGAGAAGAGTATTCTGAGTATAAGTTGTTTGCCGATATCAACGGCAAAGGACTCCCTAAACTCGCTGGTTTAGATGTGGATGGCTATAAGAAATGTGTATTGGATATATATAATAAAGGTGCCGAAACTCTTGATGCGGATAAGAATGTAGGTCCTGCCTTCAAACAATATGTAAAAAATCTCTACCAGATACGCACATTTGCTATGATGACGGGTTATCAGGCTATTCTTGCTTATGCCAACAAGAAACAGCAATCTGATTTCACTGCACCTGAGAATTATTATGATGAAGTAAAATCGTGGCCGCTGTTCTCACAGAATTCAGTGCTCTATACTCCTTATGCGTCTTCGCTGAAATCTTATGCCACATCATTTTCTCAGTTCGCTTCCGCTGATGCTGTTACCCTGCCAGAATCGTATGCTCAACTGGAGAAAGCACAGGGGTATCTGACTATATTCGACAATTTCCAAGCACTCACCCCCGAGGAATTGGCTGCCGTACATGATAATTGCCCTGATCTTGAGATGGAAATCCTTGATTGCAATGCTGCCGTGAAGGCCCAGATAGAGGAAAATCTAAAAAATCCAAAGTTTGTTACTAAGTCCATCCCAGAGAATCTTGCAGGCGAAGAGGTGTTCAAAGCACTGATTGCCCCATACAAAGGCAAATCACTTCTCGTGGACTTCTGGGCCACTTGGTGCGGACCTTGTAAAGCCGCTATGAAGACTATCCTTCCAGTGAAGGAGGAACTCTGGGGCAAAGTAAACTTTATTTATGTAACTGGTCCGTCAAGTCCTAAGGCTACTTGGAACAAGATGTTGCCGACCATCCATGGCGACCATTATTATGTAACTAAAGAACAATGGGATACCCTTCTCAACCAGTTCGAGTCCCAAGGTATTCCTACATACGTCATAGTTGATAAGGATGGAAATGTGGTTAATAAACACATTGGTTATCCTGGCAATGAGGTAATGATGGAGGAACTGACAAAATAGCAGATCGTATATATCTGCTTCTGACAGAATTTCAGAAAACCATACTTCCGGTAATAATCACATTGGCATCGTCATGATAGGTTCCTATTTGTGGCGATGACTTTTCTTTTGATGTCTGGCGAAAACTTTCGAGCATTGTCTGATATGAAAAGACCGACATATCATAAACGATATAATCATATCCCATGCCCTTTCCTGGAATGGCGAGATGCCCATCCTTCATTATCTCTGGTGTCACAAGGGTACAATCAAAGTCCAATTCAAGTTGCTTGCATTTCAGTTCGATTGCATCCTTGTTTTCAGGTAAACAGATGATGAGGAATTTGCTGTGCCTTATATAATATAAGGTGTCATGAGGATCTGCATGGGATTTTAACTGCTGCCACACATAGTCAGTAAATCCCTTGAAGTATATCGCACATTTTATCGGAATGGCCATTACCATGCTGTATTCGGAAAAATGCTTCCTGAAGAAGATGAGCATCGCTTGATAGAACGAGTTCACATAAGTGCGACTGCCTTTCTTTGTGCTTTCGCCCTTGTAATGGAGTATGGTGGAAGGGATATACAGATTTTTCATGCCAGTCTTCAGCAGACGATACGAAAGGTCGATGTCTTCACCGTACATAAAAAAGTCTTCGTCCAACAACCCTGCACTGTCAAGCACAGATTTCCTAATAAACATACAAGCCCCGGAGATAATCTCAATTTCTTCAGTTTTTTCTTCGTCAAGATATTGCATATAGTATTTCCCAAATACCTTGCTCTTTGGGAAAAGTCTGCAAAGTCCCGACATCTTGCAAAAAGAAGTCATAGGCGTAGGGATACCTCTCCTTGATTCCAATGCAAATCCACCATCTTGCTTAAGCATTCTCACTCCTGCTCCCGCTGCGTCTAATCTGCCGTCTAATGTTGAGACTACATCTCTTAGCACATTCTCCCCCAATATCGTATCAGGATTGAGCAATAGGATATACTCACCTTTTGCCGATTTTATTGCTTGGTTATTTGCTTTTGCAAATCCAACATTGGTGTCGTTGGCAATGAAATGTACCCAAGGATATTTTTTGCTGAGGAGTTCTACAGTGTTGTCTGTGCTATGATTGTCAACCACAAAGATTTCGCCATCCAATCCATTAAGTGCCCGATGCACAGAGTCTATGCATTGGCTGAGATATGCCTTTACATTGTAACTTACAATTATGATGGATAGTTTCATTGCGAAATCAGTTATTTATACTCAACCCTGTTCACAATCGAACGTCCAAGGGTAATTTCGTCAGTATATTGCAGTTCGTCATTCATTGATAGCCCCCTTGCCAGGATGGATAGCCTTACGTTGAGCCCTGATAGTTTTCTTGATATGAAATAGTTGGTTGTATCCCCTTCCATTGTTGAACTCAGTGCGAATATAACCTCGTTTACAGTACCTGTTTTTACACGTTCTATAAGTGATTCGATCTCTAAGTCACTCGGACCAATCCCGTCCATCGGAGATATCACACCACCAAGTACATGGTAAAGTCCCTTGTACTGGGTGGTTGCCTCTATAGCCAACACATCCTGTATATTCTCCACCACACAGATAATCGACCTGTCGCGTTTAGGATTTCCGCAGATATCACAGATTTCAGTATCGGATATGTTGTGGCACTCCTTGCAGTATTTTACCTCATGGCAGAGTGTGTTGATGGCCTGGGTAAATGAATCAACAGCATTTGTGTCAAGTCTCAGCATATGGAGAACCAATCTCACAGCCGTCTTACGCCCCACACCAGGCAACTTAGATAACTCATCCACTGCCCGTCCAAATAAATCAGAAGAATACTGCCCTACCATAACGGTTGCAAAGTTAGGAAAAAAAAGCGATAATTCTACTGCCAAAATCCCGAAAGCCGATGTTTTTTGTCGGAATTGTTGTTGAAAAAAGTAAAAAACCATCCGTTTAACAATATTTAACAAAGTTTTTTTTGGCAAATGCGTTATTAGCATTACCTTTGCGTACAGGTTTTGGCATTTTGCTCTAAGTCTAAACAAAATTTAGTCTAAAGATAATGCCATTAATGTCTAAATATTAATAAAAATAGTTCTACTTCTATGAGTATAAATTATCGATTGACTCCGATGCGTGACAATATCAACAAGAAACAGCCCAAAGAGGCCTACTATGCACAAGTTGTCACCAAAGGTACGTTAGATACACATACTCTATGTAAGCAAATCGCAAGTTCGTGCACACTCACAGTGGCAGATATGACAGGCGCAATAGCTGCATTGGCAGAAAAAGTGGAACAAGCACTACTTGATGGCTATAATGTCTATATCGATGGATTGGGAACATTTTCCATATCAGCCAAATCGCCACTTGTAGCAAACGAGAAAGATCTCAAGGCTAAGGACGTAACTATAAAGAGCATTAATTACCGGGCAGCAGTACCGCTGAAACAGGCAATGAAGGAGTCAGACTTCTCACAATTGAAATAGCGACTGCAAGTCCTACGGATTCTTCACAAATGCTCACACTTAGATATAAAAAGAAATAAAAAAGAGATAATTTAAATTACAAACCAAAAAAAACAAACAATTATGAAAAGAAATTTAATCATTGGCTTAGCAGTAGTAAGTGCTTTTGCCTTCGTGTCTTGTAAATCTTCAGAAAGCAGTTACAAGAAGGCTTATGAAAAAGCTCAGGCTGCAGAACAGCAAGTTACACAGCAAACTCAGCCAGTAGTACAAGAACCAGTACAGCAACCAACAGTAGTAGCAACACCAGTTACTCAACCAGAAGAGAACGTATCAGTACGTCAGGAGAAACTCAATGCTCTGAACGGCACACTTAAGGCATACAACGTAGTATGTGGCTCATTCAAGAGTCTTGACAACGCAAAGAATCTCTGCAGCAAACTGACCAGCAACGGATATGCAGCACAAGTGGCTCAGAATCCAGAGACAGGAATGTATCGAGTTGTAGCAGAATCTTATGATGATAAGGCATCAGCAGTAAGTGTACGCAACCGTTTGCGCAGCACATATCCAGATGCATGGATACTGCTTCGTCAGTAATAAAAGAAAACTTAGAATTGCATTAAATAGTAGTTTCAGAAAGAATACAAAAAATATTGTGTTTTCAATCAGCTTAGTTTAAGCACATTTTAATTTCTTTTTGGTAAGTGAGAATAATTGTAAGAATTATCTCAGGCGGTCACCAACTGTGAAGTTCGTGACCGTTTCTCTTTTCAACCTCTAACCTCAAACGCTTTAAACTCATTGAACTTCTTACACCCATTTTTTAGGCACTTAAAACGCCTTTTTTTAGTTTTTTAACTCATTACCATTGAAAAACTCAAAAAATTTTCGTACCTTTGCATACGCAATTTTATGCAATGAAGAAAATGAAAGCAAAAAAAGTACTTTACATCAGCACCGAAATGGCTCCTTTCGTACCTGATACCCCTATGGCAATGCGGTTCCGACAGTTACCACAGTATATTCAGGAGTTGGGTAACGAAATTCGCACATTTATGCCAAAATGGGGAGTTATAAATGAACGCAGAAACCAATTGCACGAAGTGATTCGTCTTTCAGGTATGAATATCATCATTAACTCCACCGACCATTCTCTGCTTATCAAGGTAGCATCTATCCAATCCGCCAGAATGCAGATTTATTTTATCGACAACGAAGAGTATTTCCGTAGGAAAGGAATGGGGAAAGACCTGAAGGGAAAGGAATATGCCAATAACGGAGAACGTACAGTCTTCTATGCTCGTGGAGTGCTTGAAACCGTGAAGAAACTCGGTTGGATTCCAGATATAGTACATTGCTCAGGGTGGGCATCAGCCATCGCACCATTGCTCATACGCACATCCTATTCTGATGAGCCAGCCTTTCTCAACACAAAAATCGTGTATTCCGCCACCCGACCTATGCTTGAGAAAACATTCGGCAAAAATTTCCCAAAATCGCTCACATATAAATCAACAAGTGAAGCCGATGTGGCCGAACTCATTTCCCCACAGGTCACATTCGACGACATGCAGAAAATGGCACTCAAATTCTCCGATGCACTGATATTAGAGGATAAAGAAGTGAGCCAAGATGTCATTGACTATGCCAAATCATTAGGCTTGCCAGTACTCGGAGTACAGCCACAGGAAAAATGTCACGAGGCATATACCCAGTTCTACAGCGAGTTGCTTCAATAAGTAACGGTTTAGATCTATCCTAAAATGAAAAAATTATCCCTTTTTATACTTTTTACAATAATCGTCCTCGTTTCATGTGACGATTCCACAGGTTTGTTAGGTTCCGAACTGATGCCAGCACAGGATATCGTCCAGCCTTTCGAAACATCATATTACGCCACCACCCGAACCGTTCCAGCAGGAAACGTACTTGCACGTTCAAGCGTCTCCTACTTAGGACGTTTCACCGACCCAGAGACAGGCACATCGATAAAGTCCGATTTCCTCGCCCAGTTCCATTGCAACGACCGCACATCTATGTCAGATTCACTCGTCGGCGACACCGTCAAGTCAGTGGAACTGAGACTATTGGTATCAGACTATATAGGCGATTCACTGCAATCACTCAAGGTAGCAGTCTATCCTCTCGATTCTGTACTCAATCCCGACAACGACCTCTACACCGATATCGACCCCACCCAGTATTACGACAACACCCAACAACCATTGGTGGAAAAATGGTTCTCCATAACCGACTACGGCATCACCGACAGCGCAAGATGGGACGACGACTATCGCACACAGATTCATATCCCCCTCCCCAACAAGATAGGAAACGACATAATCAAAGCCTATCGTAAGGACGCATCAATACTTACCGATCCAGCAGCATTCATCAACAGCGGCTTGACAGGCACCAAGGGATTCTACTTCAAACTCGAAGCAGGCGATGGAGCCATGGCATATATGAATTATGTGCAGTTCAATATCACCTACGACGGCTATAGTAAGTCAGATAGTACAGTGTCAACCGACAAGACATGTTCATTTGCAGCCACAGAAGAAGTAGTGCAAGCCACACGTTTTGAGAACTCCAATCTACAGAAACTCATCGACGACCAATCATGCACATATCTCAAATCACCAGCCGGACTCTTCACCGAAATCACCATCCCAATCGACGAATTCATAGCATCCGAACACATCAACGACTCCATAAACAAAGTCGGACTCACTCTTACACGCTATAACGACAAAGAGCAAAACACATTCAAACTCGATTATCCCGACGACGTACTACTCGTAAGAGTTGACGAATACGCCAACTATTTCGAGAAATACAAAGTAGCCGACGGTAGGACATCATATATAGCCACGTTTGACAACGACGACAACACCTACGAATTTGCCAATATCTCTGGTCTTATCAACACCATGATAGGAGAAAGGCAGAACGGCACTTATTCTCCAGACTACAACAAAGTATATGTCATACCCGTAGAGACCACCTACGACTCCTCCTCCAATCTGGTCAAAGTCTGTCACGACTTCTCCATGACCAGTGCCCGATTAGTAGGAGGTACCGACAAGATAAAACTCGACGTAGTATATACAAGATATAAATGAATATGAGCGGGGAAATCCCTGCTCATATTCATTTAGTGATACGTTTAGTGGAGCTGGCGGGATTTGAACCCGCGTCCAAACAAGGAGACCATACGCTTTCTACATGCTTATTCCGGCTTAAATTTTCGTGCTGCATCAAGACCCGAACTACCAAACACAGCCTTATTCTCTTCATTTTCGCCATAAGTGCGAGACCACCGATGACTATTCCCGATTTTACTGCACCGCGACTCTGGACGCTTCAGGAAAATGGCTTCCAGTGCGATGTCTCGTTCCCTCGCCTGGCAAGGGAATTAAGCAATCAGACTACTGAACTTCGTCTATGCAGCGAGAGCATAAGTGTTGTTGCCAGATAAATTTGGTGCGGGGTGGGATTAAAGAGTCTTCCCCGTAACACTCTGCATGCTTACGTACCACCTCAACTTGCTGTCAAATCCATTCAACCCCAATGGTATTTTGCTTAAAGCGGCTGCAAAGGTAGGAAAAAAATACTAAACAACAAAATTTTTTCTAAATCCCCACTCTCTTTTGCCGTCAATTTTGCGCTCTTACACATCATTTTGCCTCTTCCCGTCACAGTGCTTTTTTGGCTGATGTCTGCTTAATCTGTGGCAAAGTTAGTGTTTTTTTGCTATTTGCAAAAAATTTACTACCTTTGCGTCTCGAAACCTAAACCATATAATCATAATGAACAAGTACATAAAAATCGCTTTAGTATCAGGAATACTCCTGGTTCCGGGATTGTTTATATCAGTATCAGCACAAGAGATTAGTCTTCAGGACGTTATCCGCCATCGTTATTATCCCAAAAGGGGTGATATGAGAGTATTGCAATCTGACAGTCACTCTGAAGATCTGCGTGACAAACTATCAGCCACTAACTACCGCAGCATTTATCGCCGTTCATCGGTAGCCGACTATACCTACGATGGGAAATGGACTATCAAAGACGGTGAATGTCCGAAATTCTCTCCCGACGGGAAACTCCTTGGATATGTCCACGCAGGCAATCTCTATGTACTCAATCTGGAGAATGGCAGTACAAAGCAGATTACATCTGACGGTAAGTTCAATTTCATCATCAACGGCAAACCCGACTGGGTATATGAAGAGGAATTTGAATTTAACTGCGCTTACGACTTCAGTTCGGACAGCAAGAAAATTGCATGGATCCGCTTCGACGAGACCAATGTAAAGACCTTCTCTTTCCCTTGGTACAAAGGTATGGCTCCAGCAAAAGAGGAATACACCTTATACACGGGTCTATACGAATATAAATACCCTAAGGCAGGTGAGGATAACTCAAAAGTCAGCGTACTGTGCTACGACCTTGATGACAACACCACAACAACGATGAATGTGCCTCTCGAAGAGGATGGATACATTCCACGCATTCAGTTCACTGACCATGCCGACAGATTGGCAGTGATGACTCTCAATCGGCTCCAGAACCACTTCTGCATTTATATGGTAAATCCTTCCACCGGGGAGGCGAAACTCTGTCACGATGCACAGGCAAACGTATATTTCGACACCAATCTATATAATGATATCGACTTCACGAACGACCAATATCTGCTTCAAGAAGACAAGGATGGATACAATCATCTCTATCTCTATAACATCGACGGCAAACTTATCCGCCAACTCACAAAAGGAGAGTTTGAGGTTACTGGGTATTTAGGCAGAGACGGCGATACCTTCTACTACTCCAGCAACGAGGGCAGTCCGTTGGAACAATATATATATAAGGTGTCGATCAAAGGAAAGAAAACCTTGCTCACCCCGGAGAAAGGTTTCCACAACGCAACATTCAGCGACGACTACAAAACATTTGTTGACAGTTACTCTACTATTAACACTCCACCTGTTTACACCCTGCGTTCTTCCGATGGCAAACTCATCAAAACCCTTGAAGACAATGCCTCTCTGAAACAGACATATTCCAACTTTGGCACTGCCGAACTATTCAGTTTCACCACTTCGGAAGGTGTAGAACTTAATGGATGGATGGTGAAACCAAAAGATTTCGATGCAAACAAAGAATACCCCGTGCTGATGTACCAATATAGCGGTCCTGGAAGTCAGCAAGTGTATAACTCTTGGTCGAATGGTCATTTCTCCGGACTTGTATGGGAATACCGCCTTGCACAGAAAGGATATATAGTAGCATGTGTGGATGGTCGAGGCACAGGAGGTCGTGGAGCCAATTTCAAGAAATGCACATACGGCAAACTCTGTGCTTTGGAGTCAAAAGACCAGGTAGAAGCAGCCATATATCTCGGTTCGTTGCCATATATCGACAAGAATCGTATTGCCATCTGGGGATGGAGTTTCGGCGGTGAATGCACTTTGATGTCAATGAGCGAGGGACGTCCTGTTTTCAATTGCGGAGTGGCAGTTGCACCAGTAACCTCCAACCGTTTCTACGACACCATTTATACAGAGCGTTATATGGGTCTGCCTCAGACCAATGCTGCCGGATACGATGATAATGCCATCACTCGTGTAGGCAAACTTCACGGAGATTTGTTACTCTGTCACGGCTATGCAGACGACAACGTACATTTCCAGAATATGGCAGAATATACAGAAGCGCTCGTACAAGCCGGAATACAGTTTGAGAGCCAATTCTACGTAAACCGCAATCACGGCATCAGCGGAGGCAATACAACGATGCATCTCTTCACCCGAATAGAGGCATTTCTTGACCAACATCTACAGCCTGGGAAATAATAAACTGCTTTATTGAGATTTCTGCCCTTGGAAGGCACTGAGGGCAGTCATTCTTTTTCTCACTTTCTCTACAAACTCATAGTTTTTCAGTCCCCATCCTGGAACTGCAAGCAATGAGGAGGGAGATTGTGATACGAAGCGTTCTACCACTATGTCATCACGAAGATTTTGGAGGAACTCAACTAACAAGTCCACATATTCTTCTACAGTCATACGCAGAAAGTCCTTGGGATAATGCTCGTACTGCTCTGCCATAACTGTTCCTTTTATAAGTTGGAGTTGATGGAGTTTGAGTATATTGATTGGTAGCGATGACAGGATGTTTGCCTCTTCTATCATTTCCTCTCTTGATTCCCCTGGTAAGCCTAAGATTATGTGTCCTCCACACAGAAGTCCTCTTTCCGAAGTACGTTCCACTGCATTACGGGTACAGCCGAAATCGTGACCACGGTTTATGCGCTTTAAGGTCTTATCATACACACTTTCTATACCATATTCCACTAAAACAAATGCTCTTTTCCCCAGTTCGGCAAGCATATCAAGCACATCATCTGATACACAATCGGGACGTGTTCCTATTACTATTCCCACCACGTCATCCACAGCGAGAGCCTCCTCGTATTTTTGTTTCAGCACCTTAATATCGGCGTATGTATTAGTATATGCTTGGAAATATGCCAAGTATTTCATCTGCGGGTATTTCCTACCGAAGAATCGCTTGCCTTCTTCCAGTTGCTGGGTGATAGTCTTTTCCGTTTTACAGTATTCGGGATTGAATGTTTGGTTGTTGCAGTAAGTGCATCCTCCCCACCCTGTTTTTCCGTCTCTGTTAGGACAGGTAAATCCTGCGTTGATGGAGATTTTCTGTACCTTCATCCCTATCTTCTCAGTCAGCCAAGGTCCGAATTCCCTATACAATGCCTCCATATTCTCTAACCTCCCGTCTCAACCTCTATCCACCTCAAATCCCATAATATAGTCGTTCATGAAATATCCGTTACCTATAGGGAAATCTCCTTGAGACAGACGTTTCATTCCGATATGTTCATAGAAAGATAGTGATGGGTTGTTCCGATTGACATTCAGTTCTATCCTTGCTGCTGAACCCGTTTGGCTTCTGACGTATTCCACTACCTTTCCGAACATCTTTCTGCCGTACCCTTTCTTCTGATACTCTGGAAGGAGATAAAGTTTCTGCAAATGGAACACTTCCACATCATCCACATTCCCTTGATATTCCACTGAGACATATCCTACTGCCTTTTCTCCTTCTTGTGCGATAAAGAACACATGACCGGTTTCGAACTGGTTTCTGAGGCTTGTCTCCGAATACATCCAGTCCATCATATACTCCATTTGCTCGGGAGAGAGAATATCTTTATACGTAAGTCTGAACGCCACGTCGGCAATCTTTCGGATAAGTGGCACATCATCCACCGAAGCTCTTCTCAGAGTCATCATCTGCAATTTCCTATCTTCCATCTCAAATCTCCTATCTCCCATCTCACTTAATGAATTTCACGCTTCGACGTGTCTTTCCCGTTTGCCAACTTACTATATATGTTCCACTTGGCAACCCAGCCACAGAGTACTCTTCGTCGGCTCTGAACTGTCCCACTTTCATTCCTGCTGTGGAGAAAATCTCTACGATGAAACTGAGCATACTTCTGTCGTCGGTTCCGAAATGCAGGTACTGTTCATTAGGGTTATATGCCAATGCATAATCAAATTCGTCAGGCAATTCTATGTCATCTGGTTCTTCTGGCAATTCTCCGTTGGCTCTTATAGTCCAGAGGCGGTTGTTGCTGGTAGCATCTCTTGAGTCACTTGTGTAACTGATAATTGATGTTCCGTTGCTGCTGTTTCCTCCACTTAGATTGGCACAATGGCCCGTATAACGGTTTTTCAGGTTGTAATAGCCCTCTGTTCCTTGAGCCACTATGCTCCATAGTTGGCTGTAGTCCAATGTATCGGGTTCTGCGATATCTAACTGCGTTCCAGTTGTGCTCGGATTGGCAGGATCATGGAGTGCCATTCCACCGCATCGTGAGGTGATATGGTACCAGTCTCCCACTCGCCTTATCACCCAATCCTCAGTCTTTCTGCCGTCATTATCGCTCCATCCGCATATAGTTCCGCTTATAGTGTCCTGATTGAGTATATCGAAAGCCGTTCCGCTGCCCTTATTGATGAATTTATAGTAGTAACTGTCTGGTTCAAATGGTGGAGTTGGCTCTTTTGGTTTCTTTGACCGGAATGTCTTCGCAAGCCAATCGGTATGTTGTTCTATGAAGTCGGAAATGTATGCCAAATACTGTTCATAGGAACTGTAGAGCACTACCTCGTGGTAATATCTCGTCTTTATTCCCCATTTAGTATAATTCAGTCGTTGCGACTCGTCGAGCAATTCGGCAAGGCTGTCAATCTGGTTGTTCATAAACTCCAGCAATCCTCTCTCGAGTGCATCGTCCATCGCATCCGAGACTGCCTTGCAGAACCACGGATCCTGCCACATACGGTTCATCCACGTCTTTGTGTCGCCATAACCATAATCCGTCATCAACCGTTCCACATTTGGGGTGATGCGTGTATCGTTGTCGTAGGCTATATCGTAGTCCCACAACGGACCGAAATAGAGTTTGTCGTCTTGCTGTTCCTTATAGAAATACGTACTATAGTAGCCGTCGATATTCGCACTTATCTCCGTAGCGAGGAACCACGCCACCAAGGATGTTGAGTCCACCAATGCCCTGTAGCCCTTCTCCTCATCGGCAAAGTCGTTGCCGAAAAGCACGCTCTCAAAGTTGTTCACGTAATTGCGTATGTACTGGTTCTGCGAACTGGCAATCTCGTCTTCGTCGGGATAATGTATGCGTATATATACTCCTTTGCTCGATGCGAAACAGTTGCCGTCGTGAAATCCGTCAACTTCAAGCAGATAACCTCCGGTGATATCCGAATCGGCAGTAAGTGGGTAATCCTGTTCGGTTACATTCACTCGGTGAGGTCTCACATCAACGTGGTCACTTATCTGATAGTTACCCAAATAGGTTCCGTTGAGGGTAAGGTCAACGAATTTATGTGCGGGATTGTTCTTCAGTCCGAGAAACCGACCTAATTCCGATGTGATGGCATTCCTTATGAGCGATTTGTCGCCACAGTTGGCAAGCAAGGTCCAAGGTTTACATTTGGCATATCCCTTGCCCAGGAATTTCTCTTTCTCGTGGAACTTAATCTTATAAGGTTTCTTCGACATGTTCCAGGTGCTGTTTCCTCTGCCCCTTATCTCCATTGAGTCGTACTCTGTAACCACATCTTCCTCATCCACATACCACATCCGGGCCAGTTTCGTAGTCGTCTTACTGGTCACCGACCTTCCGTCGAAAGTCTCTATATACACATGGGGCAGATTCGTCAGCCGAACCCGCTCCTGTGCCCTTGCCCCAACGGTCGTCAGTAGCATCAGCACCAGCATATTACACAAAAGCCATCTTCTCATAACTATCACAATTATGTCTTTCCACTCACGCTTATACGCGAGTTAATATTGCAAAGGTACGAAAAGAACTTCAAACCACCAAATAAAAAACTCAAAAAATGCCGTTATATTACCGTTTCTCCTTCGTTTCCATTAGCCCATACCTCTAACTAACGCTCCCTTACCTCTCCCCTTAATCTAAATCGTCATATCGAGGCGAAGCCGAGTATATCTCACCCATTGCTTTTCTTGTGCTGGAGGTGGGATATACTCGCTAACGCTCGATATGACGAATAAGGAATTTGTGGAAATTCTGGAAAGGCTTATCGTTACCTTAACGTTACCTTATCGCTACCTTAACGTTACCATTTCTCCCATTCAACGAGGTCTTAACAA
>R04__coassemble_588_pt1 | contig 12904 bp, 6 predicted proteins | sample R04__metabat2_high_PE_018 | metagenome-assembled genome bin R04
TTAGTCAACGGTCTGCAAAACCGTCAACACCCGTTCGAATCGGGTACCCACCTCATAAGAGACTAAGGTTTCAGTACGAAGGAAAGAGAAGGTCTCTATCAAAAGAGAAAAGTTTAGTAAGGAGAGAGAAGGTTCACACCTTCTTTTTTTTGTTTGCTATCCTCTCCTGCTTTTTCTGGATTTCTTTCCACTGAGCCTTAGCGTACTCCTGCATATCAACCACTTCATCCCTTTCGTCCACTATTTCAAATCCGAGCATAGTTTCAATCACGTCCTCCAATGTGACTATTCCTCGTATTGCTCCATATTCATCTATAATGATAGAGATATGTTCTTTCTTTGCAAGCAACGCCTCCCAGATATCTCCTACTGATTTGTCTTCAGGGAAGAAGAGCACAGGACGGGCAAGTTCTTTCAGAGTTGTCTGGAACTTATCTTCCGTGAGGTATTCCAATATAGTCTGACGCAGAACATATCCTGTGATATAGTCCTCATTTCCGTCGTCATAAATAGGGATACGTGAGAAATGGCTGTATTCGTCGTCATCATATAATTGTTTCACTGTCATACTACTATCAGCCATTGTCACCACCACACTTGGAGTCATAATCTCGTGAGCGGTCATCTCATCCAGTTTCAGCAGATTCTGGATCATCCGTCGTTCCTCTTTCTCAATCACTCCCTCTTCAACTCCCACATTCACCATTGCCGACACATCTTCTCGGCTCACAGCCACTTGGTCGGCATTATCTGCAATAAGTCCAGTAATTTTTTCCATCACCCACACAAGAGGGAATGTGATAATCACCATTACCCTGATGATATTGGAAGCGGGTATAGCAAGTTTTCTCCAATATGTAGAACCAATCGTCTTAGGTATTATTTCAGAACACGTAAGGATGAGCAGTGTGAACACTGCAGATATCACTCCTACTACCACATCGTGCTGATAGCCAGTTTCGGCAGCATAAGACGCTGCATAGGAACCTACAATTGATGCGCCTACAGTATTGGCTATCGTATTGATTATCAATATTGCCGCTATAGGGCGATCTATCTCTGTCTTAAAATTCTTCAGACGTTGGGCTCCTTTGGCTCCCTGAGTCTCAAGAGTATTTATGAACGACATCGGTGTTGACAGCAAAGTTGCTTCGAGAACCGAACAAAGTCCGGAAAGCACCAATGCCACGAGCATACATATAATTATCGGCCCCATGCAGAATCAGAGTTTACCACCGTATGCGAGGTCACCTGCGTCACCAAGCCCAGGAACGATATAAGCGTGTTCATTGAGTTCCGGATCTATTGCGGCACACCAAAGGATCACATTAGTATGTCCTCTGAATGCCTTTTTCACATATTCCACCCCCTTCTTTGCTGCAATTACGCAACATAGATGGACTGTGCTTGGCACGCCCTTTGTGCAGAATGCTTCGTAACTCAGTTCCATGCTTCCCCCCGTTGCGAGCATAGGGTCGGCTATGATGAGAGTCTTGTCAGTGAGGTCAGGGGCAGCAATATACTCAATTCTTATGCCTACGTCCTCACATTCCTTATCTTTATAATATCTGTATGCTGATACGAAAGCATTTCCTGCCTTATCAAACACATCGAGAAATCCTTGATGGAAAGGCAATCCAGCGCGGAAGATAGTTCCGAGAACAATCTCATCATCGTATGTAAATGTAGGAGCAATGCCCAACGGAGTCTGGATTTGTTTTTCGGAATACTTGAGTGTTTTGCTTATTTCGTATGCCATTGCCTGGCCTATTCGTTGCAGATTTTCACGGAACAACTTTCTGTTGTCCTGTACTTTCACAGAGCGCAACTCTGCGAGGTAGCCGTTTATAACCGAGTTCTTTTGAGATAAATCTATTACTTTCATAATCGTTCATTTTTATTATTGCGGCAAAGTTACGTATTTTATATGATTCCCACAAATTTATTTATTATTTTACCTTCTTCTACTTCAGGAACCTCGTGAGCATTGCTTTGAGTTGTTCCAAGTCGATAGGTTTGGCTATATGTTCATTCATACCTGCCTCAAGAGCTGCCTTACGGTCTTCTTCGAAGGCATTTGCGGTCATTGCGATGATTGGCAGATGTTCTATCCAACCTTTAGAGACGTCGGTTAGTGGTAGTTTCCGTATTTGTCGAGTAGCCTCATGGCCATTCATAGTAGGCATCTGAATATCCATCAGGACAATATCGTAATCCCCCTCCTTTGCTGCCCTCATCATTTCTACGGCAATATCTCCGTCTTCTGCTGAGACAACCGTACAGCCATATTCTTCAAGGACGGCAGATGCAATCTCTCGGTTGAGTTCGTTATCTTCTACAAGGAGTACTTTCTTTCCGCTGAAGTCACATTTCTCTGTTCCTTCTTCCGCCGTTTCCGTTTTTCCCATACAATCGCGGAGCACCTTGTTAAGGTCAGAAGGGAACATCGGTTTGCTGACAAATGCCGTTACACCTGCTTCTCTCGCCTCCTCTTCTATATCCGACCAATCGTATGCTGTGAGTATAATGATAGGCACTTCATTCCCTATTGCCTTTCTGATACGTCGGGTAGTTTCTATACCATTCATATCAGGCATAAGCCAATCGAGGATATACACTTTAAATGTATCCCCATTTCTGTAGGCGTTTTCTGCTCTGAACACAGCCTCTCTTCCCGACGTACACCATTCACTTCTCATACCGATTTCTTTCAGCATCTTCTCTATCGACACACAAGTATTGGCATCGTCATCAGCCACGAGAGCCCTCATACCTTCGAGTTCTGGTATTATTGCGGCTTCTTTATGGGCATCGAGGAGTTTGAAGTCAAAGGTCACGACTGTTTCCGTACCCTTTCCCACTTCACTCCACATTTCAATTGTTCCGCCCATCATATCGATGATGCTCTTAGTGATGGCCATTCCCAAACCTGTACCCTGAATACCGCTCACTGTACTCGATTTCACTCTTGTGAACGGCTCGAATATCCGTTTAAGGTATTCTTGGTCCATACCCACTCCGTTATCCTTGATACGGAATTCGTATGTCGCATACCCTGTAGGCTTCACCGTCTTTTCAGTTATGCGCATCGATATGGTACCACCTTGAGATGTGTACTTGATTGAATTCGAGAGAATGTTCAGGAGTACTTGGTTAAGTCTCAGTTTATCACAAATCACGTTTTCGTCGTTGACATTTACGGTATCAATATAGAAGTCGTGTTGTTTTGCGTGGATATCCGCCTGAACGATATCCCTGAGTGTATGTATTATTTGCGGCAGATTTTCCGGAGCCTCTTCTATATTCATCTTTCCGCTTTCTATTCGGCTCATATCGAGCACATCGTTGATAAGCGAGAGCAAATGACTTGATGATTGGTTTATTTTTCCGAGGTAGTTCTGCACCAACTCCTTATTATTAATATGGCTTGCTGCGAGTCCTGTGAACCCTATGATTGCGTTCATAGGAGTTCGTATATCGTGGCTCATATTGTTGAGGAATGTAGTCTTCGCCCTGTTTGCCGATTCTGCCATCGCAAGTGCTTCTGCCATCTGTCGCTGCTGTTCACGTTCCTGATGTACTTCTTCTGTGATATCGGTAAATCCGAAAGCCGCATGAGCCTCATCAGCACCACGGATGACGGCCAGTTTGTATATCCTCTCCTCACCCTCCACGTAGCAGCGGAACGTATGTGAATATTCCTTTTGCTGAGCGAGTTTATTGTGCATATATTCTGGAGCCACCACATTCCTCAGTGCTTGCTGATCCTCAGGATGAACTTCCTTGGAGATATATTCCTCAAGCGAATCAATAAAATCTGTAACAATAGGGTATTCTGCCTCCAGTTGTTCTGTGCGTCTCAATATTCTACATGTCATGTCTTCAAGTCCCACATAGTATGCAGAGACAAACGGTTCAAGGAAGAATGCCGTAATAACATTCTGTTCCGTCAACCTCTGCTGCTGTTCACGTTCTTTGGCAAGACTTTCAGTTACATCTGTACATGATATTACGCACTGGTTACCGTCGTCGCTCACTTTCACGAAGTCGAAGAGATAGTCCTTGTTTTCTCCTTTCATGATGTCGGTCATGCTGATACTGAAACGGTCGCAGGTCTTGAATTTTTCCAGCACATATTCGGTTTTTGTCATCTCTATGCATCTCTCACGATCGTTCTCGGCAACATATTGGTTCACATAGTTATGCATTGCCTCGCTGTACTTCATTACACCTCCGAAGCTTTCCTTGCCGAATTCATCTATCTTCCAGTTGTGCATATAGTCGCGTGAGAAATCCACATAATATACAGAAAGGAAAGTATCTGTAAGTTTCTTCAGGGTAATGTGTTCCTCGTCGTTTTCTTTGCGCTTGAGTATCTCGCTGTGGGTTACTGTAGCAATACTCTGCAGCACTTTGCTGTGTGTCTTGGCTCTTGTAGGATTATCAACACCTATGAAGCCTACGATACCATCCCCACTGACGATTGGTGCTGCTATGAGCGCATCTATTCCCTGCATCTCGAGCAGTTCCCTACCTTCAGGAGTATTGTTCTCGTCATCCAGTGCATCCATAAAGAATGCACCTCTGCGTTTGAATTCCTTTATCCATCCTTCGATAGCATCGGCAGGCACATTCTGCAGTTTGTCGATCATTGCCTCCACACCATCGGCGCACCATTCGTAGGTGTTGCTAATCAGATTTCCGCTTGAGTCATATTCGAAGATATATGCCCGTTCTGCTCCATAATAGTCTCCTACATTCTCGAGTAAGCGATTTACAGCATCATCAGGCTGGAGTCCCATGTCTATGATTTCAAAACACGAAGTCACCACCATTTCACTTCTGATGGCGTCATCACGTTCTGCGAAACCAATGGCGATAACGGTTGCCGGCTCGTCGTAGTCACCATATTTTATGAAGTCCAAATCGGTCCAAAGATATTGTCCGTTGAAATTTCTGCGGAACCGTATGGTGAATTTTTTGCTGTGGCTGAGGTTTTCTTGTAAGCTTTCACGTGTGAGGTTTGAGAATCGTCGTCTGTCATCAGGATGCACCAATGGCGACGTACCGAATCTCATGAGTATGTCAAATGGTTCTCCTCCATCCATCACCATCTTCGCAGCCTGTGGGAATCGTGTTTCGTCAAGTGAGTATATCTTGATTTCCTCTGGCTCGAAACTGTAGTAATAGAGTGCATAGTATTCTCCAGCCAATCCACCAATCATCTGCAGATTTTCATTCACTCGCTCAAGCATATCCTTGCGGCTTGTGGCTAAGGCATCAACGAGGCTGAATCCGAGGGTGAAGAGCCCCGGACTTCCATCTTCATTCCTTTGTATCACATAGGTAGTGATATCTATCCACTTGTCAACAATTATATAGTTCGGCTTATACGAGAATGTCCGTTTGTCGTCTTCTGCGAGGTCTTTCTTCACGTTCTCGAGGTCGGAGAGCCACAGGAAGAATTCTTTCACTTCGCCTTTCTGGATTTCTGAGAAGTGCTTGATGATGGTAGAATAATCTGCCGTTTCGCCTTCTTTCAGAGTGCCGTACAAAGGTGATGTTTTGATAGGTCTTATCGTTTTCGTATCTATATCCACTACATACAGAGCCATATATTCATCGTAGCGTTTTTCCTCGAGATGGCGTTTGCCTATTTCAAGGTCGTGCTGTGCCACACTGATAACTATTTTGTCGTTGTCGATAGATGTAACAGTCGCTTCGGTCCATATTGTCGCCCCAGATTTTAATATGGTGCATTCCATAGAGTATGAGGTAGTGTCCTTCAGTCTGTTCCGTATCTCGTCATAACTCAACTGTCTGCGCATACGTTCTCTGTCGCGTGGGTGTACAATATTATCTATGAAGAAATCGCGCGCATCCGTAAATTTTTCGAAGTTATGTCCAACTTCAAGCATATCAGGACCTATCTTACGGATTTCAACAGAGTCGTCTGCCATATTGATCAGATAGACTATGTCGAATGCGGAACACATGTTGTTTATCAGGGAATCCGTTTCTTCCATCCGTTTTTTTATCAACATGTTCTCCCGCTCCAAACGCAGATTTTCCTCTCGTTTTGATGCTCTCTCGTCCATCAGAGAGAATCCGAGCACATAGACCTGCGGAGTGCCATCTGTAGTTCTCGACAGTACGCGGCCGTTGACTGATATCCATCTGTCGCCTTCAAAGATATACGACTTATACACATAGTATGCTACGTCTTCATCCATGAAGCGTTCCTTGATATATTCCACATCGCTTATTCTGTGCAGGAAATCCACTGTCTCGCCCTTTGATTCCGACGCTATATTCTTTATCAGGTCCACATAAGGAACTACGGAACCGACCTCTCCTGTAAGGTCGGTATGTGCACTGTGGATAATCTTTGCAAGTCCGTTGTCGAGAGTTACATAATAGAGACCGAAATAATTGTCATTCATCTGCTTATACATCAGATGCTCGATAATCTCGTCGTCCTTGTCGGTGAAACTATACAGGATTTCGGTATCTGAGAGCCACAACGCCCTGAGTTCATACCAACGCGCATTGCCACTTGAAATATCTCTGTAACGGAAGGTGTATTCGGTCTGGGTTTCGAGTTGCTTGACAAAATTGGCGAGTGTCATCGCTTCTGCGGCGGCCTCTCTGTCGGCGTCAAAGACATCGTGCTGAATATATCTTGTGATGGAAGTGGTGAATGTCTCATCGGGTGGATAGTGTTTTTTCAGATGGTCGTTCTGACCCAGGATAATGAAATGATCTGTTTCGGGATAGCCTATATAGGTTGATTCCGAACCTGCCACCTTTGATATCAGTGATTGTCTCCTCTGATCTTCCAGGCGTTTGATTTCGATTTCTTCGTTATGTTGTTCTGTAATATCCTGGATAAACACAAAATAGACTTCTCCAAACTCTTCTGTATGATTATAATGGCCATAGTCGTCGATTACTCCTATGCTGCCGTCTTTGCGGATTATTCTGTAAATTACGTGGTCTAACTTGTCTAAACGCTTAGATATCTGTTCCCTGATGCTCTTTTCTGCCTCCTCGTAATCGTCGGGATGGACTATGCCTTTGAACGAATTGCCCACATGCTCCCGGAACTCCTCATCGGTCTTGCATCCGAAGATGGTGAGCATCCTGCTGTTGAAACTTATCAACTGCTGGTCTCCGAATGCTTTGTATATGAAGAATCCTCCCGGAATCAGTTCTGTCAGTTTTGATATGACAGGCAGAGTCTTGGAGTCGATAGCAAGACCTTCAAAATAGTTCCTGATTTCCTCGGCATTATCGAGGTGAGAATTTTCAGACGATGCGTTTTTGTCAGTTTCTTTCATTTATGTGTATTTTTATCTGGCTGCAGAAAAGGGACTAACGCTCCAATGAGATTGAAGAATCAGTTTGCTTCTTGAACCAGTTCTTTGTTTTCTTTTTTTCTCCAAACCTGAATCCCACATAGACTCTCCATTTCCAGAACATATTGTCGCTGCGGAGGGTTCGGTCGCCGTGGTGGTAGCCAAAGTAGTTGAATACCATATTGGTTCCCACAAGCCATTTGCCGTTGTTGTATTGGATTGAACCACGGCCTACGAAGTTGCAGTCGAGCATACGTGAGTTTATATCTACCATTTCGACAGGTTCGTCGGTATATCCTAATTCCTCCAATGCCCCTTCTTCATACATCATGTCGTGTTTGTTTGTGGCATCCTGAGTCTTGTAGCCCAATCCCAATGTGGCTGAGAGTGATACAAGCATATTTTTCACTGGTACCCAGTTGTAGGCATATCCTCCCCACAATGTCAGGTCTCTGTATCTCAATTCACTGCACAACTTGCTCTTGCTTGGGTTGAAACGATATGCATGGATTTGTTCAGCACCTTCAATATTTCCTTCCTCACGGCACAACTCCTCAAGGGCACAAAATATATAATCGGTGGCATACAGATAGTCGTTGAACTCGGTCTGAATAGTGCAGTCGGAATACCCCAATCCTACGAGTGCGCTGCCTGCGGAACGTTTCTGCACACATGCGCTGGTCATTGCTGCGGGATAGGAGAATTTCTTATGATTGAACACATAGAATGCGTTTCCTCCTACGCGTCTGACTGAGGTCAGTCCCTTAGTGTTGGAAAATGCTTCAGGCAACATGCCACCTACTTTTGTAGCAAAAGGCATATCACACTTTACCATCTGGAAATCATCACCGGTCTTGCGGTAGAAGAAGTCGAGATTGAGCATCGGGGTATATACATTGACTGAATACTCTAATTTGTTTGCATCAACCATTTCTCCATTGTAGTTGGAGACCTGTGTCTTTCCAAGACCGAAACTGATACTTCCTGCCAAGCATTCCACACCGATTGCGGGACCTATGGAACGGGATATATGGGACCTGTATTTTAATTGCTGACCATTATCGGTCTTCATCATCAGTTCTTCCTGAGTCTCGGTATAACCGGTCTGTACCTTAAAACTGTATTTCCTCGGCTCCACATAGAGGCTGTCGATCTCGTTTGCTTTCTTATAGAACTCCACAGCGCGCTTCAGCAGACTCTGCGCATCAGCATTTCCGGCAAAGCACATAAAAGCCACTGTCAGCATTCCTGTCTGCACCACGAAAGACTTTCCCATCCGTGCAACAAAAGATTTTCCGAACTGCACTCCTGCACCATTCGGAATCCTCAAAGCCAATCTGCCCAATCTTTTATTTCTCATCTTCAATATGTTACCTTGCTGTTAATCTTTCAAGAAGGTCTGTCGTTTGCATAACACACATTTTGCTTTGCAAAATTAATACATTTTTTTCACTCTTGCAAATTTATTTTTGCATTTTTTTTAAACATATCTCACCTCTCGTCTCTCACTTCTCTCACTCATCTTTACCTTATCAAGTCCTTAACGAGTCCTTAACGTTACCATTACTCCCATTCGAATGGGAGAATTGTCTTTGGTAAGTCTTTGGTATGTCTTTGGTATGTCTTTGGTATGCCTTAATGTATCTGCACTTTCGTTAAAAACATAAAAATTATTGCAATTCTGTTTGGAAGTTATAAAATGTTTTTGTACCTTTGCACGAAAATATGGCATAACGGCTAATCAGTATTAATTTATAAACCAATTTTTAATCATTATGAAGCAATTCTACTCAAAAATCTTGACGATTGCTATCCTTATGGGACTGGCAGTAAGTGCAAGTGCAATCAATCCTCCAGTAGGAGAGTTGGAACTGAGAGACGGAGCAACCTACATGTTCCAGAATGTACACAAGCGCTCAAGTTGGTTGGGACATACCTCTTGGGACGGTGCTCTCTACTACAACAACGCAAGTGCAGAAAGTCACGTAAAACTCACGGCTGTTAAGAATGATGATAGCACGTGGTCATTTGCAGTACCTGTAGATGAGGAAACCGTGAAATATCTCGTAGTTCCTAATGGAGGAGGTAATCTCCATACAAATGTTCTCTCAGAGTGTCCTAACTCGGAAATCATTCCTCGATTTACTGTTACTAGTAAAGACGGTGAATTCCGCTTTGTTGTAGGCGAAGGCAATAACGAGGCTGCACAGGGTTACAACATCCACATGAATGCTGGCAACGCATATGTAGTAGCATCTTATGATGGCGATGGTTGGTATCCAGATATGTTCGGTGGCACTCTCAAGGATGAAGATGGCAACGACGTATTCGATGATTATGGCCGTTACATCATGGCCGACTCAACAACTTGTGATTGGAACCTCGTACTCGAAGAGAATGCATCCGACTTTGTAGGCAAGGCAGAAGGCTACGACATCATCAGCCAGTTTGAAACCGACTACATCCTCAACGAGAATATCCTCGAAGAAGACAAGGCAGGTTTCAAATTAACATACGATGCAGCAGCAGCAATCTATGAAGATCCTGACTACTTCTACGAACTCGACAACCCAACTATCAGCGAGATGATAAGCGCAAAGGTAAATCTCTATGCCCTTATCCAGAAATGTATAGCAGAGAATGTTGACGACGATGCAGTGCTTGCAGCAGCAATCGACAAAGCATATATCATCTTCAACGGCAATACAGAGCCAGCAAGCCTCACTTCAGCATACGAAACCCTCGAAAATGCACTCAAGCAATATAAGGAAGGCAGCGGCGACCTCACAGCAGTTATAGTAAACAACAGTTTCGAAGACCTCTCTTCACAGGATGGTCAGCAGACTACAGGCGTTCAGGGTGCACCTACAGGTTGGAATGTTTATATCAACGGCAACCAGGTAGTAACAGCAGCCGAAGTTAAGGGCGCAGGTATCGCCAACTGGCATGGTATCAACAACGATGCAGAAGGTGAACTCGACGGAAACTACGCATTCGGAATCTGGACTTCAGGAGTTCCTACATACGAAGTAAGCCAGACTATCTCAGGACTTGAAAACGGTACATACCTCGTTCAGGCATCCCTCATGGCAGGTGCAAACGGAAGCGGCAGCCGTATGACAACACAGAGAATATTCGCTAACCTCAACTCCACATATTTCGGTCAGGAAGAAGACTACGACCAAGACCAACTCGACAAGAGCGAAGTTTATGAATTCCAAGGCAACGACCAGACTTACGTAACAGACCGTTACCTCTTCCCAATGGAAGTAAAGGCATACGTATATGACGGCACACTCACTCTCGGTGTACGTACCGATGGCAATGTGAAAGCAACTTGGCGTACAACTACAAACGGTGCAGGTGGCGACGGATGGTTCAAGGTAGATAACTTCCGTATGCAGTACAACGGATATGTAGCAGAAGACGCTTACAATATCTTCCAGCACTTCGCACAGTCACTCGACGAACTCTATCAGAACACCGAGAGCATGAGCGCTGAACTCAAGGAAACTCTCGAAGAGAAGATAGGCGAATACAGAGACATCACAGAAGACAGCCCACAGGAAACTATCAACCCAGCAATCCTCGAAGCACGCGAACTCATCAGTGAAGTATCTGCAAACGCAAAGGCATATCAGCAACTCAGCGACGCTATCGCACAGGCATGGGTTGACCTCGAGACTTATCAGGACTACCCAGGAGCACCTGAATACGGAGATGTGATTTCTGAAATCGAAGGCTACTACTACGACGGAGAATATACAACTGAAGGTTGTGCAGATGCCATCCAGGCACTTGCAGAAGCACTCCAGACTTGTATCGAATCTAACGTTGTAGAACCAGGCAAGGACGTAACCAACTGGATTAAGAACCCAAGTTTCGAAGACCTCACAAGCCAGAACGGTAGCGTAAGCGACGGCGTTGCAGCACCTCCAAAGGGATGGAATATCATTATCAATGGTGACGCTTGTACCACTCAGGCAGAAATGGCAAGCCACACATCAGGATGGTGTGCTATCAACCACGGTGACAACATCACTGAAGAAGACGAAGAAGGCAACACATGGTATAACCAATATACAGATGGCGAATGCCTCTGGGGACTCTGGAGCGGAAGCGTACCACAGATAGAAATCTATCAGGAACTCAACCTCCCTGCAGGAACATACGAACTTAAGGCCGATATCGTAGTTCAGAACGACTGGGCAGGATTCAACCTCGCTACTCAGCGCCTCTTCGCTGGTGACTACGTAGCTATGTACGGTGACGAAGACCGCTACCTCCTCTATCTCCCGGAAGATGCAATCTACGCAGGCAAACTCGACGAATGGGCACCAGATGCTGACCTCAAGCACCTCAACTATGCTGGCAACTACAAGGATACAAGTTACGGATACTCAAGCATACCTTACACCACATCACTTGTATTCGGTACAGAAGGTACAGAACCAGTACGCATCGGATTCCGTTCAGACCGCACAGACCTCGCAACAGGTGAACTCTCTACTCAGGCTTCTATGGGTTGGTTCAAACTCGACAACTTCCGCCTCACATGTATCAACCTCGAAGTGCCTACAGCAATCCAGAGCGTTGAAAACGAAAAGGCTCAAGTATCAGAAATCAACTACAACCTCGCCGGACAGCAGGTTAACGGCTCTTACAAGGGAATCGTTATCAAGAACGGCAAGAAGACTCTCGTAAAATAATATAAGGAGTAAAAACTCATTAAGGCTGAATCTCGAAAAAAGGGATTCAGCCTTTTTTATATTAGAATTTTTCTGCTAAAATTTGCATAATTCAGATTATTCTATTACCTTTGTAATCTAAATAAAGAGTAAATCAGATACATGAAATCGAAACGAATAATATCAGCAATTTGTATCGTATGTCTTTCCGTGTGTGTTGCTAATGCTCAGACAGAGAAAGCAAGTGACAACGTAAAGGCATGGAAAGTGGCTAACTGCACTATACCATACGATATCAACTACGAAGGAGAACCATTCAGAATAAAATGGGGAATGGATACCGCTTGGGACAGCGAAGAGAACGTGAGACGCGGTATCGCCTTTATCGGGAAACAACAGATCGAGTTGGCACGGGCATCATTCAACCCAAACTTAGACCTCACTTCTGCCGGAGAACTGTCGTCTGGACACATATCTGCCCTGAAAAGCCGTCTTAACCACATAGGACTGATAGGAAAACATGTGGAAATACTGCTTAATGACGACCCTGTTGACAGCAAAATAATGTCGATGTATCAGAATGACCCTAAGAAATGGGCACAACTCTTTGATAAGACTGTTGAATACGCTCAGAACTTGGGATTCAAAGTGGTCAGTATCGCTCCTTTCAACGAACCGGATTACGGATGGGGACAAGACTACGGAAATGGGGCAAAGGTGAATTTTCTGAATATATGCAAAGCCGTTAGGAGTGGTGATTTCCCACGATTGGATACTATCCGCCTCTGTGGTGGTAATACCCTGAATGACGATAAGGCTCTGGAATGGTACAATTATCTGAAAACATATCTCGAAGAA
>R04__coassemble_613_pt1 | contig 12647 bp, 9 predicted proteins | sample R04__metabat2_high_PE_018 | metagenome-assembled genome bin R04
CGTTCACCCCGTCAACCGCCTGAAAAGGCGGAAACTCCTGAAAAGCCTGAAACTCCTGAAAAGCCAGAGGAGAATAAGGTAGAAGTATTTAAGACTGCCATTCCAGAGCCTAACTTGAAATTCAAGCAAGTAGGATTTGTTGACCTTTCCGCCATCAACTCCAAGACACGTCCCGACAAGAAGTCAAAGGCTGAGAAGAAGAAAGAGAGAGACGAGAAGGAAGCTGCCCGACAAGAAGCCAAAAACAGATACAAGGAATCTGTGATGAAGGAAATAGGCGGCAGCAATGATGATGCCCATAAACACAAGCGCCAGCGAATCAATAAGGGTAAGGTAGATATCAATGAGGCTGTTGAAAAGCAGAAGAATGAAGCCCACAAAGACACGCGCGACAATAACAAAGGCAAGAAGGATGAAAAACGCGACAAGTTTGATGAACGTCGCGAACAAAAAGAGGAGAGAAGCGGCAATAAAAAGAACAAGAAGGGCAAAAAAGGCAATGTCAAGGTAGAACTGACGGAGGAAGAAGTAAGCAAGCAAGTAAAAGAAACCCTTGCCCGACTGACTTCCAAATCAGTGAAGAGTGCCGTAAAGCATAGAAAGGAAAACCGCGAACGACATCGTCTGTCGGCTGAAGCAGAAGAAAATGCCGAAAGCAATGTACTCCAACTTACCGAGTTTGTAACAGCAAACGATCTGGCAGTGATGATGGACGTGAGCGTGACCGAAGTTATATCAACATGTATGTCCCTCGGACTTATGGTATCCATTAACCAACGACTTGATGCTGAAACCATCAATATCGTTGCTGAAGAATTCGGATTCGAAACCAATTATGTAAGTGAGGAAGTAACACATGCCATTACCGAGGAAGAAGATGATGAAGCCGATTTGGAATGGCGTGCACCAGTAGTTACAGTGATGGGACACGTTGACCACGGAAAGACTTCACTCCTTGACTATGTGCGTAATGCCAATGTTATTGCCGGTGAAGCAGGAGGTATAACCCAGCACATCGGAGCCTACAACGTGAAGATGAACAACGGCAAACATATCACATTCCTGGATACCCCAGGTCATGAGGCCTTCACCGCTATGCGTGCACGTGGTGCCAAGATTACCGATATCGCAATTATCATCATCGCTGCTGACGATGACGTGATGCCACAGACAAAAGAAGCAATCGCACATGCTGTAGCAGCAAATGTTCCTATGGTATTTGCTATCAATAAGATAGATAAACCAACTGCCGATCCCGAGAAAATCAAACAGCAACTCTCCCAAATGAACTATCTCGTTGAGGATTGGGGAGGAAAATATCAATGTCAGGAAATCAGTGCGAAGAAAGGACTGAATGTTGACGAACTGATGGAGAAAGTGCTTCTTGAAGCAGAAATGCTCGACCTCAAGGCAAATCCTAACAGAAAAGCAACTGGTTCGATTATAGAATCATCACTCGATAAAGGACGCGGCTATGTGGCTACAGTGCTTGTACAAAACGGAACACTCCGTCAGGGTGATATAGTATTGGCTGGAACAGCATTCGGAAAGGTTAAGGCTATGTTCAACGAACGCGGTCAGAAAATCAAACAAGCCCTTCCTGCAGAACCAGCACTTATCCTCGGTCTTAACGGAGCACCTACAGCAGGAGATACTTTCCATGTCATGGAGACCGAACAGGAAGCACGTGAACTCGCACACAAACGCGACCAGTTGAAACGCGAACAGGGAATACGTACCCTCAAGCGAGTTGACCTCAACGAACTTGGACGACGCATAGCCCTCGGAGATTTCAAGGAACTGAATATCGTGCTCAAGGGCGACGTAGACGGTTCGATAGAAGCCATAAGCGACTCACTTATCAAACTTTCTACCGACAAGATTCAAGTCAACGTCATACATAAGGCAGTAGGTCAGATAAGCGAAAGTGATGTCACACTTGCAGCCGCTTCCGATGCAATCATTATCGGCTTCCAGGTACGTCCTTCTCAGGCTGCACGTAAGTTGGCAGACCAAGAGGGAGTTGACATACGACTCTATTCAGTCATCTACGATGCTATCGAAGAAGTCAAGAGTGCTATGGAAGGTATGCTCGCACCTGAAATCAAGGAAGAAGTTACAGCAAACCTCGAAGTCAAGCAAGTTTACAACATCTCCAAAGTCGGTACTGTTGCAGGAGCGTTCGTCACCTCAGGAAAGGTTAAGCGTTCCGACAAAATCCGCGTGATACGCGACGGAATTGTCAAGCACACAGGCACCATCAATGCCCTCAAGCGCTTCAAGGACGATGTAAAGGAAGTTGCCACCAACTTCGACTGCGGTATATCAATCAACGGATACAACGACATTAAGGAAGGAGATATTCTCGAAACATTTGAGGAAATAAAGATAAAGCAGAAATTGTAGTACTGTTTGAAGCGTCTATACCCGCACAATTATTTGTGCCCTAACCGCAAAACCGCAGAATAGTGATGAAGGAAAAGAACCAATTCGTTAAGGATGTTGCTGAGCAGAAGTATAAATACGGATTTACAACTGATGTTCAGACGGAAATTATCGGAAAGGGCCTCAACGAGGATGTGATTCGGCTCATATCAGACAAAAAAGGCGAACCGGATTGGTTACTTCAATTCCGACTCAAAGCATTTCGTTATTGGCAAACCCAGAAGCAACCCACATGGGGCCACCTCAATCTTCCCGATATCGACTATCAAGCCATATCGTATTATGCCGACCCAACGGCTAAGAGTCGGGAAGCGGGAGCCGAGAGTCAGGAGACCGAGATTGACCCGGAACTACTGAAGACATTCGACAAACTCGGAATCCCGTTGGAAGAACGAATGGCTCTTGCAGGAACCGCAGTCGATGCCGTGATGGACTCCGTATCCGTGAAAACCACCCACAAGAAAGTCCTTGAGGAAAAAGGCATCATCTTCTGCTCGTTCAGTGAAGCCGTAAGAAATCATCCCGATTTGGTTAGGCAATATTTAGGAAGCGTAGTACCATATAAGGATAACTTCTTCGCAGCACTCAATTCCGCCGTATTCAGCGACGGGTCATTTGTGTACATTCCAAAAAACACCAAATGTCCTATGGAATTATCAACCTATTTTCGCATTAATGCACGCGAAGTAGGACAGTTTGAGCGCACACTGATAGTTAGTGACGAAGGAGCATACGTATCATATCTCTAAGGATCTACCGCCCCAATGAGAGATGAAAACCAACTCCACGCCGCCATTGTAGAGATTGTAGTAATGGCAAATGCCGAAGTGAAATACAGTACGGTACAGAATTGGTACCCCGGCAACGAAGAAGGTAAAGGCGGAGTATATAATCTCGTAACAAAACGAGGACATCTTCGCGGAGACGGCAGCAAACTCTCATGGACCCAGGTAGAGACAGGGTCTGCTATCACATGGAAATATCCAAGTTGTGTACTTTCAGGCAATAATTCCCAGGCAGAATTCTATTCAGTTGCCGTAACCAACAACTATCAGCAAGCCGATACCGGTACCAAGATGATACACTTGGGCAAGAACACAAAGAGTACGATTATCAGCAAAGGAATAAGTGCCGGACATAGCGAAAACTCATACAGAGGATTGGTAAAAGTCACCCCAAAAGCCGATGGAGCAAGGAATTACAGCAGTTGCGATTCACTCCTTCTTGGCAGCAAATGCGGAGCACATACATTCCCCGTGATAGACGTAAAAAACGACTCTGCAACAGTTGAGCACGAAGCCACCACATCAAAGATAAGCGACGACCAACTCTTTTATTTAGGTCAGAGAGGAATCCCAACCGAAGAAGCCGTAGGACTGATAGTCAATGGGTATGCCAAAGAAGTACTCAACAAACTACCTATGGAATTTGCGGTAGAAGCACAGAAGTTACTCTCAGTAACACTGGAAGGAACCGTTGGATAACAGAAACGAGAGAAAGGAAATGTTAGAAATAAAGAACCTACATGCCACTGTCGATGGCAAAGAGATATTGAAAGGAATCAACCTCACCATCCGCGATGGAGAGATACACGCACTGATGGGGACCAATGGAGCAGGGAAAAGTACCCTGTCAAACGTCATTGTCGGTAATCCAAAGTACCAAGTCACAGAAGGCACCATAATATTCAACCATCAAGACCTCCTCACCATGACCCCCGACGAGAGGTCACACGCAGGCATATTTATGTCCTTCCAGACACCCGTAGAAATACCGGGAGTAAGTATGGCAAATTTCATGCGAGCAGCAATCAATGCAAAGATGAAAGCCAAAGGCGAAGACCCCGCAAAATCATCAGAATTTCTCCGTTTGATGAAAGCCAAACGCGAACTCGTCGGAATCGACCAAAAACTCATCAACCGCAGTGTTAATGAAGGATTTTCAGGAGGAGAAAAGAAGCGCAATGAGATATTCCAGATGGCAATGCTCGAACCAACATTCTGCATCCTCGACGAAACCGACAGCGGTCTCGACGTTGACGCCCTGCGCATTGTAGCAGAAGGGTTCAACAAACTGCGCAACGAGAAAACAAGCGCAATGATCATCACCCACTATCAGCGATTGTTAGACTATATCCACCCAGATGTTGTCCATGTACTTATGGATGGAGTGATTGTAAAGACCGACGGTCCTGAATTGGCAGAAAAAATAGAAAAACAAGGATTCGATTGGCTGAAATAATTCACATAAGGACAGGCGAGCACAAACTCATGTTGCTCAGGAATCACGACACTGATATGGAGATATTCATAGCAGCAAATGCCTCGTTGAAATTCTACGACCTCGTCAACTTTATCAAAGAATCTACCCCCTCCAGGATAAATCTTACATTCCATCTTGAAGGCGAAGGCTCGGAACTCCTTATCAGAGGAAGAATAATCGGTAAGAACGACGAAGATATCAGCCGCCACATTCTTATTCAGCATACCGCAGGCGGATGCAAGAGCGACACCTATTATAAATACGTGTTGACAGACAATTCTCAAGGCCAGTTCATTGGTAAGGTCCTGGTAGAACGCGATTCCCAGCAGACCGACTCCGTAATGCTCAACCGCAATCTCTGCCTTACCAAGACCTCAAAGATGCATAGTGAACCATTGTTGGAAATATATGCCGACGATGTGAAATGTTCACATGGTTCATCTATCGGAATGCTCGACGAAGAAGCCCTTTTCTACCTCCAGCAACGAGGAATTCCCCGCAAAGAAGCCATCCAGTTGCTTGTTGACGCCTTTATCAACGAAATTCAAATGCCCCGACTCTGTGTAAGGTAGCAGTGGCATTAGCCATGCTCACGGAGTGTCTCCAAAGCAGAGTGCAGTTGGCGGTTCACTGTTCTCACACTCACCCCCATTTTCTTCGCAATTTCCTCCATCGTTGTTGGCTCTCCATCGCCTGAGCCAATACCATATCTCATTTGCACAATCTGAGTCTGGCGGTCTGGCAGTAGGCTGCACAGTTCATACCCCACATCGTTCTCATCCCGTCCATCACTCGTTCCTACAGTTTCAGCAATACGGTCATCAATCCGTTTCGCACTAATTCCCCTCAGTTCCCTCACAGCCTTTGCCAACCGGCGCTTCACCAATTTCGAGGCATAAGTGCGGAAGTCCGTGCCAATCCCCTCATCATAACTCTTCAGCGCTTCCAGCAGCATTATATTGCCCTCCTGCACCAAATCGTCGTCATACACCCCTCTCACCCCATATTTCTTTGCAACATCCCTTATCCAGTCTTGCTGGGCACTGACGAATTTATTCAGTGCCCTCGCATCTCCACAAATTTCATTTAGGCTTACCATACTGTGTGTTCTTCACTTTGACCACTTTGACTTTGACCACTTTGACCATTATTTGGTTTTTTTATACATGCCGTCACCTTTGATAATCAAACCTTGTTTGCACCAGTTCTTTATCATTTGCCTTACGGAATTGATACTGCACTCCACACCCTTTGCAATCCTCGCATCCTCCAAACTGAATTCATCCCCCAATCTGCTGAATACCGTGTCGTTCTTCCCTGGCAGGGTTCTTGCCCCGATTACATAGTTCGCCGACTGCCTTGCCTTTTCTATTCGTTCAGCGAAATAAAACATCAGAGTGTCGATGATATAGTCAGCCATCACATCGTAGAATGTAAGGAACTCCGGAGTCTGAAATCTCACCAGATTCTTCTTCAGGTTGTCGGGGTGGCTCTTTAAGTACATCAGTGCCGTCTCTGCCCCATGTGCCCATTTAGGTTTTTTCTTGTTGTTGTCAATTCTTGCCATCAACCACTCAGCATAAGCACATAACATAAATCCGCACACATACCTCATTGCAGTCACCGCACTTCTGAACCTCAGTCGCGCCTTGGTTTCATTGAAGTCCTTGAGGGTTTGCAGTCTCACCTCCTCCAGCCACTCCTGGCAACGCTGTTCAAGCAGTGGCAGCACCACATCTCCCTGCATATTCTCCAGCAGCACAGCCACTTTCCTTATATGCTCCTTAGCCTCCTCACCCCGCATCTCACACTGCATCAGCGGAGCAAAAGTATTGTCGGGAGTCCTCGCAATGGCAAGGCGCGTAATCTCTCCGTTGGTGTAGTTGGAGAATGCTCTGTAAAGCGCATCAGGAGTACCACACAGACTCATATTCCACAGCACATGCGGCACTATCAGTCCGGTGCTCTTGCCGTCCTTGTAGTCGGTATCAAACTTACTTCCGTCGTAACTGCATCGCAGAAGTACCGATATATTACTCCACGACCCGGTGCGTGTCTGCGATAATTGGTCGCATTCAGGAGTAAAACTGAAACAGTGTTGCCCCCTCGAGTTCATCAGTCGTGTCACAGCCTGCGATATACTTGTTCTCAGACTCAGCAACCTTATCACCACCTTCGGATCCTGCGGCTGTTCCTTCGAGTTTTTCTTCTGTTCCTTTTTATCCAGGTATTCCCTCTCAATCTTATGCTGCACATCGTCCTGCGCCTGTATATTGTGCATCCACAGTTCGTAGAGTTCATCCATCTTACTCTTGTTACTCCCCGCCTCACCTATTATATAAGATATGAGGTTCAGGTGGTTCATATCGCCGTGGACATCCAGTCTCACCTTCGTAGCCAGAGCCCCAATCATCGGACCTATGGTTATCAGTGCCGGCATAGCAAGCGATTTGGGCAGTCCGTCGAGCGAATCCCTCACACCCATAGGCAGTGCTTTCTTAGGCACTCGGTCTATGTAGAACTGCTCATCCACCTCCTGCGCCTCGTCGAGTGCCCTTACCAGTTCCATATTGTCCGCGTTGTCGGCTTTCAGCACACCCAGCACCCGCTGGAGCCGTGCCGGCATACGAGTGAGTTTCTGCAACAGGGCAGAGTCAATCACTTGCAGTTTCTCTTGCTCAGGAAATCCATCGTAGTTGGGGATTATAGCGTCGAGGATCTTCTTGTCGAACCCACATATATGCCTCAGGTTCACAGCCAGTTCGAATATCAGCGTGTTGCGGTTGCTCCGCTGCGGAGTCTTCCCGCCGTTGGTCAATTCCCACCACTTGTCGATTATCTGAGCATAAGGGATGCCTAAGTAGTTCAGGTTTTGGGGTACAGATGGTGCAGATGTCCCCACATCTGAATCAGCACCCTGCGATTGGCACTCAGCACTGCCGACCTCGTATTTCTCGTCGCTAAACAATTCGTTGTCGAGATAATAGATATATCCATATTCAGGGATGAAGGAGCATCGTGCCAAGTCCTTCGTCACACTATCGATTTCCACCCCGAATTTCTCCGCAAAAGTGCGCTGATACTCTTCTATGGATACCCCCTTAGGTCGCTTTCCTATCACCCTGAGTCCGTGAGTACTCGGAGTCTTGTGCACAAGCAGTATTCCCGCATCCTTCAGAGTCTTCCCACCATCATTTTGCAGAGTGCGTATGATGTCCAGGTATCTCTCACGCGGATCACCACCGATATGGTCAATGTCCACCATCACCAACCCACTTGGCTCCAGGTCGTCACCGCGGCGGCGACCTGTCTTTGAGTGAGCGTGAGGAACCAGCACAGGAAGGCGTTTCTTCAGTTCGGCAATGTCTTCCGCATCAGTATCGTCATTGTCAACGATACTCGCTATCTCCCTGCATATATCAGTCACCGATTTGCTGTGAGTGATATCGTAAAACCACTTCTGAGTACAGCGTTGCAGTTCGCCCTTTATGCTACCCGCACAGTCGAAAATCATACCCTGCCTCCCTTCTCAAGCATATAGTCCGCCATTTCGCTTGCCTCGTCCTCGAGGGTGTCAGCCATATCCACATCCTCCTTCCCAAAACTGAAATACATGGAGTAAGTCTTCTGATGCTCCCTCAGAGTGCCGTGCTTAGTGCGCAGCAGCACATTATTCACAGCCGCCGATGAGTGTCTCTTCGGCACCGTAGTGATGAAGTGGACATTGCCATCCTTGCAGCGCATGAATCGCGCCGTGGTACGAACAGTCTTGTCAAGAACCAGTTCGACGGCTTTCTCATCCCCCTTGTCAGTCTCTTCGCTCAGAGGGATAACCACTTCGAGGTGTTCAGGACCCACCAATGGGCGTTCAACACTCACTTTTGTCTCAATCTGCTTACCTGCCGTGAGGTACATACATGAATTTTTCTTCATAAATCACTAAAATTTAAAACTATTATTATTAATACTCTATTCTCTTACTGACTGACACATCATATCTGCATTCGTCGCCATCATACATCGCTACTATATCCATCAGCAGATTGTGTATACACTTAGCATGCCTGCTTCTGCGCACTCGCTCCAGTGCATCCTCCAACAGTAATTCTGCATGACGCCGCTGCACATTCAGCACCTTCTCAATTTCCCTGATTGCCGACCTCCTGTCCTCAGCCCAAGCCAGTGCAGTGAGTGCACGAAAATGATTCTCCGACATCAAGCCGCGTATTAGGTCCGCCAGTTTCGACTCCTGCCAGCCCTCCACTATGTGCGCCACCGGCTCCAGATTACACATCTCGCCATCAAGCCAAAGCACCTCCTCATCCCTGGCACGCAGATCTCTGAGCAACTTGCTCATCTCACCCTTGGCACACTTATACAGATAAGCCTTCATTGCAGCCTCATTCACCTTATTGTCGTTTATTACTGCCAGACATTTAGCCTGGGCTGCCCTGATCAAGTCCCTGCGAGATACCCAAGGACATTCATACCTGTTTGCGAGGTTCTCAATCATCTTCATGACCTCGCGGTTCAATTGAAATTTTCTTTTAATCATAGATTTGTTATTTAAAATCCCTTTCACCTATATAAGGAGGCACATCGCATACGGAAAATCGAAAATTTCCCATTCCTCCACCCACTGCACCACATAAACGGCACATTCAGAAAGAGTTACGATATGCGAAAAAAAATATCAGATGTTGCTAATTCTGCCCGAGCACACCGTGTTTTTCAGTATGTTGTCGAGCCTCTTTTGCACCCTGTGAGAAGTCACGCTGCAAGTCGTGCGCAACCTGTCAGGCACCACAGCCCTGCCCCTTATGGTAAACGAATTAGCGGCTGCCTGCCATTTGCGGTCACGCGGCACCCCTACAGCACCCCATTCCACCAATCGCAGAATAAGGTACTTCAGTTCGTTCTGTCCGCCAATCCAATCAATACGGCTACTGGTTCCCGCCTTGGTAAACACTCGGAGGAACCTCCCCTCAGTAGTCTTTTGAGATATATACCCACCCTCTCTCAGACTGTGAAAGAGGAGCATTATACCCATTTCGTGGGCATCTTTAAGTGCGAAGCAATCAGCCCCGACACGATTCTTCTTCTCCATATTTTCATAAATTTTAATGGAGTTAGAAGAACTGTCTGATGCGACTTACGCTCCCAGTTCTTCACAAAGAGCAGTCTTGCATCGTTCCCCGGGCGATCAACCCCAAGGCACCTGGCAGAAGCCAGGAATTTTGCTTTCGCGCTGCAAAGGTAGTGGAAAGAAAAAGCACAAAAAAAAATTCCCCCAAAAATAAATCACCGGAGGAATCATTGGGAAAACAAAGTACTAAAAAGGAATTTTTGGAGGAATTTGGAGGTTTTGCAAATTCTGAGTACCCCCTCTTGTTGTCATATCGATATGACGTGTTCTGGTTGGGTTGGCAATTCCAGAAGGTTTGCTAATTCTGAAAGACCACCTCCCCTGGATTGTCATACCGAACGAAGCGAGTGTATCTCACCTCCAGCATAAGAACAACGCGCAGCCATTTTCTACTTTACCTGCTGGTTCCAGTTGCTTTCAGAAGCGCGATAAATTTTAGAAAGGTTTCAAAGAAATTTTTCTTTTTCAGCCGAAAGCAGGATTCTTGCCTCATCGAGGAAATCGCATATTTCGGCTGCACGGTCGTTGAGATTGTGGAAGCGGGTGTAGTCTGATTCCTGCGAACACTGCTCCCATTCATATGGTGCCAGGATAAGTAGCGTCCCTGCTTCGCAGGCTTCAAAACGGCTGCGCTCAGGTTTCCAGTATCTGTTTATTGCCTCCTTCTGCAAATGTATCAGGGGGATTCGTTCGGAGATGGCGGTGTTCTTAATCAGCATTTCGCCTTTTGAAATGCCAGGGGTAACCAAGACGACTCTCCCTTCACGAGCAGCGGTGAGTAGCGCAAGGCTCTCGGTTTGATATTGTATGGTTTCTTCATAAGGGGTAGTAAAGGGGTAGTATCGCCCTTCGGCATCGCGTTGACCTTTCTGTGCCTTGCGGTGGAAGAATACCTGTCGTTTATCCGCCCACTTAAGCAGGAACAGGTTGCCAAAAGCACCATATAGATGCCCGCCTATCTTTATGCAAAGGCATCTCTGCATAAAATCAGGATGCAAGCGTCGGATGATAGCCCGACGGGGGTTGTCGTGCACATAGTGTATCATTGCCGCAAGGTGTCGCTCATCGTAGGCTATTGTGCCGTCGGCATGCCGCTCTGCCAGACAGATGGTATCGTCGTAGTTGTCGTCGAAAAGTGGACGGTAGGGGCGCCCTTCCTCGCTGGCATAGAAGGCTTGCCGCTGCTTGGACGAGAGGTGCTGCAGGTGGCTTTGTATTGCCAAATTTGGCGATACAAAGTGGGGATTGCTGGCGCGCCAAGCACGGGTACAGGCTGTTTTATAACTCCTTATTACCTCACCCACACTTACATCAAGTGGAGCCTTTACCTCTATCACACCATGGAAATGATCGGGCATAACGCAAGAGGCCAACACATCCACATTCCTACCCTTTACGGCATGATGGGCGGGTATCTGTTGCCAACAATCGGCAACGGCTGCACCGACGGCGGTCAAGTTGACGGCAGGGTGGTGTGCATCCATATTAAGACGCCCAAGGAGTGCCTCCCTGTCTCTCAAAACAAGAGTGATGAGATAGATACCGGGGGCGTAGTAGTCGTAGCCTGAATTATGCTTGCGATATGGAGATGCTGTTTCCATAGTTACTCTTTTCTGCCCCACAAAGGTAGTAAATTTTTTAGTACACTTCAAAAAAATTTACACAAATCATCACAACCCTGGCTAATTTCGGCGGCACGGTGTCAGCACGGTGGTCAAAGTGGTCAAAGTCAAAGTGGTCAAAGTGAATATGGAGGTATAGCATACAGCAAAAACAAAACATGAAGTGTTATAATATGTTAATTTATAATTAATATATAATATATATATATAATATATATTATATATTAAAAATTTTCCTCCTTTTCGTCCATCCCTCACCTACACTTTGACCACTTTGACTTTGACCACTTTGACCACTTAAAATTTATACTGCACAATACGTTTATTTTCAAGCAGTTGTGATTTTTCTTGAAAAAAAGTTCAAAAAATGTGTCCGATTGACCCCTAAAATTTGCAATATATATATAGAGGCACTCATTCACCGACACCAGATTTCAGCGGAAGTCTCATCAAGTCCTTATCAAGTCCTTAACGTTACCTTAACGTTACCCGGGAGGATTAAGAGGTGCAAAGTGCAGATTTATCACGGATTTACGCAGGGATTTATCATAGATTCAAGGGGCAAAGCCCCGCCTTCTAAAAAATGACTCCCCCAATTTACGCTGGATTTATCAAGGATTTATATCACTGATTTAAAATCTAATCGTAAATCTTAAATAGATGACAAGAAATCTGTGATAAATCTGACATAAATGATGGGAGGATTTAGGGCAAGGCGGAACTAAAGTTCCTTGAATCTGTGATAAATCTAAACAAAAATCAAGGGATAAAATGGTGAAATGGTGAAACGGTTCAATGGTTTAGATGTCGATAGGCGCCAAAGACAGATGACCAACGACCAACGACCAACATAAACAAAACAAAAACCAACAAAAAAAAAAACGAAACAATTATGAGTAAAAGTATTTCAAAAAAGAATGTGGCTGTGAGCCTCAATTCAGGAAGGGTGGGTAATGTGCGTTACTACACCAAGGGTGACAAAACTTACACCCGCACAGTGACTGCCAATGTCACCAACAAACGCAGCGAGGGACAGATGCGCATCCGTACGAAGATTGCTAACATCACTCGTACTTACCAGATGGCGAAGGCGTATCTCAAGGGGTGCTTTGAGAGCGCTACTCAGTCGGTCAGCAACTACAACCTGTTCTACAAACTGGCTTCTCAGTGCC
>R04__coassemble_721_pt1 | contig 11482 bp, 11 predicted proteins | sample R04__metabat2_high_PE_018 | metagenome-assembled genome bin R04
GATAAGAGATAGGAGATGAAAGATAGGAGATGAGAGATGGGAGATAAGAGATAAGAGATAAGAGATGAGAGATAGGAGATGAGAATCGTAAGATGAGAAATTGAGGGTTAGTGCTTACAAATTTGTTAGTACAGTAGCATTATACAGCAACATAAGATTGCTTCTGTCAACACCAATATTCATCAAATACTCAGTATCTTTCCAAAAATCCTTCTCAAAAGCATCTTTGGCATCCTCTGGAGTAGATGCTATCGAAAGATAGGTGTGATATGCGTTGCGGTATTCCTCAAATGCCTTACTTCTATCCTTTTCTGCAAGGAAAACATGTCCTAAGCCTATCTGAGATGAGTAATCTCCGAGTTCGACACATTTTCTGTATTCATTTTCCGCTTTAAGATATGATTTAGTCATAAGCAAAGCCCATGCAAGCATCTGATGTCCAGATAATGATTTTTCATCAAGATATGTTGCTTTATATAAAAGAGGTGTAGCCTGGGAGTAATCATCCTTTCCGAAATAGCACTCTGCCGTCTTCAGGATATATTTCACATTCTCAGGTTCCTCTTCCATCAACTGCTTCAGATATTTTATGGCGGTATCAAAATCCCTTACCTCAAATGCCACTTGTGATATATGCAGTGCATTCCAATGTGAGTTTTGTGATATGCTGTCAGCAATAAGCAGACTTTCCAGAGCCTCATCATATTGTTTTGTCTTCTGCTGACAAAAACCGATTTTCTGCCACAAATCTGCGTCTGAAGAATGTTGGTGTGCCTTTACGAAGGTGAACATCAGCAACGAGTCTTGATACAGTTCCTTTCGCATCATAAATTCCGCTAAATTCAACAAATGTTCGTAGTTTTGGTCGTTGTCCACGAAGCATTTGAACGTATTGCGGTTTAGCGGAACGAAGTTCGACATATTGGCGTCAAATGGATTGAGGAATTGATTGTGATATTCATAAAGATTGAAAAAACGGTACAAGTCCTGAGCATATTTCCTCATAGTCTTAACCAAAAGGGTATCCCCACTCTCCTGTTCGTTTTCCTCATCACGAATAACTTCGTCAATCGTCATATCATCGGGCAATTGTTCGGTTATCTGGCTCGTAAGCATTTCTGCTCCGTTGGCTCCCATTCCGTTAATCATGAAAATGAATGAATACTTATCGGAATCGCAGAACGGTGTTGCCTTAAGGATTTTCTGTATTATCTTGTTTTCAGCAGCAGAGTTGATTTCGGGTTCATCGAAAGAGAAAGGTTTGAACCAGTTCTCCATTGTCTTGAAGAACGAATGGCTTTTAAGATATCTGAATGTTGTCATATAGACATCAGCACCTTCCATCTGCATCTGAACCATCTGATGCATTTTCTTTTCTGCCTTTTTGTTTATTTTATTGTTTTTTACCCAGTCTGGGTTCTCTCCTTTGCCATTGAGCGCCTCGTCAATCTCCTTCAGACCGAATTCTGTCTTCACGAAATTGGTGCTCTTCAGCAGAGCCGGCATTATATCGTTGCGCATTTTGTCGGATACAGAATCTGTGAGTTTACTGTATTGGAGCACTACGTGTGCGCTGAAGATGTCCTTTACAAATTTCTCGTTCTCCGACATCAGCGAGAGGCGTGTCAGGATCTGAGGATATTTTGCTAAACGGGTGTCATATCGTCTGAGAATTATTACAAGTCCGATAATCGCTCTTGCTTTCACCCTCAAGTCTTCACTTTCACAGGCATTGAACAGGAAAGTGAGTTTTCTTATATCAAACATCTCATTCAACGCCATTGTGACGGCAGAAACGATTAATGGATATTGTTCTGAGCTGAGTTCGGTGATATTGTTGATATAGTTTTCCTCTTCAGCATCCCAAGGGGCCGAAGTCCATATCCTTGTAAATATATTGTTTTCCTGGTTTGTTACCGATTTTGCATAAAGGCTGTCGGGAGATTTCAGCAGACGGATTTGACGGTTTATCTTGTCGTTAAGTGAGAATGCTGATTGTATAAAATCATTTTCTTCCCCGTTATCAGCCATATCTGTAGATATTCTGGCTCTCAGATATGCTGCATAGTTATTTCTAAGTGTATGACATTCTTCAGAGAACTCTGCGACGTGAAGACTTTCGGTCTTCGAAAGAAGCATATCGAGTGCATCTGCAATCTTGTCTTCATTGAGCAGGTTGTAAATGTTAGTCGTCACGGTTCTCCTTTCTTTGTAGTTCTATGCGTTCTTTGGCTATCCTATATGCTTCAAGCACCTTGGATATCTCTTGTTTGTGTTTGCCTTGAGTTGATTTCTTTACGACCGCATAGAATTGCAGTGGGCACAATTGGTCGGATGTGATTACTCTGAAATTCATTGAGTCAAGACATTCTGTTGCCCAAGGTTCGGGGAGTATGCATCCATCATACTGAGCCTGTCCTTGCATCTGCCTACGCAGTCGTATGTTATTGATTTGTGGACGGTTAAGTTCTTCGTGTGTTAGTTTTGCCTTTTCTGTGATTTTGTCGGCAAAATAGTCGAGCGATGAGTTTCTTGTCAATGCAACTACTTTCTCTTTCAGTTTCTTCAGATTCTTCGCTGTTATTTGTTCCGACATAATCAGTGAGAGTGAAAGATGGTCTTTCATCACACATACTAATGTATCGATGGTATCGCATTTTTCTTGCAGACTAATCATTTTCACGGAGTCGCATATTCCCATCTGAACAAATCCATTCATCAGCGCTGTGTCCACATCCATCGCTGCTTCGTAGTTATGTATCTGTACTGATATTCCGAGGGAATCGTACAATCCTGCCGACTCTGCAAGAAGGAAAGGCTGGCATTCATCTATTGGCAGTAAGGCAATGTGAAAAGCCGATGAGTCGTATGCTGACTCATCGGTTTTGTCTGTTCTTCCCTGACAATTTGCACATAACGCCAATATGGCAGGGAGTATAATGTAGAGCAGTTTTCTCATTGCTACTGATAGATTATTCTAAGAGTTCTGGACTCTCTTACATCACTGCGGCAACTCCTGGCAGTACTTTGCCTTCGATTGCCTCAAGGAGTGCACCACCGCCTGTTGAGATGTAACTTACTTTGTCTTCAAGACCGAACTTGTGTACACAAGCCACTGAGTCGCCTCCGCCGATAAGTGAGAATGCGCCTTCTGCTGTAGCCTCTGCCACTGCCTCACCTACGGCACGTGAACCTGGAGTGAAGTCGTCACATTCGAAGCATCCTGCAGGACCGTTCCAAAGGATAGTCTTTGCGCCCTTGATGGCTTCAGCGAATTTCTTTCTGCTCTCTGGACCTGCATCGAGTCCGTCCCATCCTTCTGGTATTGCGTTTGATGGGAACACCTTAATCTCTGCATCTGGCTTTACTGAGAATGTCTTGAGGTCGTATCCTGTGCAGCAAACTGAGTCAACGCCGAGCACGAGTTCCACTCCGTTTTTCTTTGCCATTTCCTCAACGTTGAGAGCCACATCGAGTTTGTCGAGTTCTACGATTGAATCACCGATTTCGCCTCCGTGAGCCTTTGAGAAAGTATAAGTCATACCTCCGCAGAGAATCAGTTTGTCAACTTTTCCGAGCAGGTTCTCGATAATTCCAATCTTTGAAGACACCTTGCTTCCACCCATGATGGCTACGAATGGGCGCTTGATATTGCTGAGTACATTGTCAACTGCCTGAACTTCCTTTTCCATAAGGAGGCCCAACATCTTGTTGTCGGCATCAAAATAGTCGGCGATAACTGCTGTTGAAGCGTGCTTTCTGTGAGCAGTTCCGAATGCGTCGTTCACATAGCAGTCTGCGTATGAAGCAAGTACTTTTGAGAATTCTTTCTGACTTGCCTTCATTGCTTTCTTAGCCTCTTCATATGCAGGATCTTCTTTGTCAATTCCTACTGGTTTGCCTTCCTCTTCTGGATAGAAACGGAGGTTTTCGAGCAAGAGAGCTTCACCTGGCTGGAGGGCAGCTGCTGCTTCCTGAGCCTTCTGGCAATCGCTGACGAACTTAACCTCTGTTCCGAGTGCTGCTGCTACATCGGCAGTAATCTGGTTGAGCGACATCTTAGGGTTTACCTTACCTTTTGGTTTGCCCATGTGTGACATGATAATCAGACTTCCACCTTGAGCGAGGATATGCTTCAGGGTTGGCATTGCACCGCGGATACGAGTGTCATCCGTAATTTTTCCGTTCTCATCAAGTGGAACATTAAAGTCCACACGTACGATTGCCTTCTTACCGGCAAAATTGTAATCGTTGAATTTCATAAATCGTTTATTTATTTGATTAAAACCTGTATACTTGTTTTGTATTTTCTCTCTCTGTTTGCCTGAAATTTCTTTCGTTCTGCAAAGTTAATAAAAACTTACAATCTACACAAATTTATCTCCCCTTCATCTTTACCTTAACGTTACCTTAACGTTACCCTCCACCAAATCTCATCTCTCCTTCTTCTCTCCTTCTTCTCTCCCTTATCTCTCCCATTCGAATGGGAGAATTGCCTTTGATATCTCTTCGGTATGCCTTTGGTATGCCTTTGATATGCCTTTGGTATGCCTTAGATATGCCTTAGATGCTTCATCGAAGAAGTATCCTTGGTGTATCGGTGAAAAGTCGAAGTTATAACTGACTTGAGGCTATCATCACATCTATTGTCATCTGCAGCGCTTTATTGATGGCGTTCTGTAGATTGGTGGCTCTGTCGGCATTCACCTTCATCTTTTCCGTGTAGGATTCTCCTTCTGAGTTCTGTTCTTTCCCGTTTACTCCCACACAAATCCATATTGTACCATTTTCCGCAAACTGGTCACCACCAGTTTCACCTGCATATCCAGTAATCGAGATTGCTACATCGGCTCCCGTCAGTTTCCTCACTCCTCGGTTCATCTCTATTGCAGTTTCCCTGCTCACTACTCCGAAGTTCTCAATGCACTCCGCACTTACTCCGAGCAATTTCTCTTTCAGTTCGGTAGCATAGCACACAACTCCTCCTTTCAGATATGCCGAAGCCCCATTGACGGATGCTATTGCCGCTGCAATACCTCCTGCCGTACAACTCTCCGCTGTGGCTATCGTCAGGTGCCTCTCCTTGAGCAGTTTTCCCAATCGTTCCGCAAGTTCGTGCATATTATGGCTCATTTTTAATTATGTGCAACAAAATCTGTGCCAAACCCATCAGAATCGATACCTATTTCTCACTTTTCCTCTAAATATGCACTAATTCTGCACCACTTTCTTTCCATTTCTTATGACTATACCCTTATAGTCTCTGCCAACTGGCATTCCCTGCATATTGTATATCCTGTTATCCTGTCCCTCTGTAACGGAATGGCTCTCTATGCCATCTGCTACATTCGGACAGAAATCCAGGGTAATCACCCCTCCTTCATGCTCTGTTATATTGTATATCGGCTGATTCATCAATCCTGGAGTTTCACCTGTTGTCGTGAACACCGTTGCCTTACTTCCTACCAGACTATCAATCGGTTCGAATACGAATCCATTGTCTTCTCTCACATAAGCCGTTCCTGGGAATGGGTCTCCTCCCATCGATTTCATATATTCAGCAACACTGTATTCCTCTCCTACATATATAGAAGAATCCAAATGTCCATCAGCAGGAATGAGCGTACAACACTGGTGGTAACTGTTGGTATTCACCGTGTTGGAAGTCCATCTGCCTTCCAGATAATCTATATGGGTTACAAGCAGACCGTGGAAATAGCCGTAAGTCGTTGTACTGTAACCAATATTCTTGTCCCATCCTTCATTTTGACGGTTTTCTATTATATAGTACTCGTCAGGATTTTCGGGGTTCACTATCTTATAGCCATATCCCAAATCACTCGACATAGGGTAAAGAGTAAGATGCTGCTCCTCACCTGGAGTAAGTTCGATGAGTTGTCGCCACCCCATGAAATCCTTCTCGTAAGCGCTGTACCCACAAGGACGTCGGCCATTGGCACAATAACTTCCCGCATCCATCAAGTCCCAATAATCAAGTCCGAAACACTCCATATTGGTATCGTATAAATCAGGAAGACCGAGAGCGTGGCTCAGTTCGTGGCACATCACCCCGATACCATCAGGGTCAGTCCGTTGAAGTTCGTTGCAACAGGCATAAGCCCCATATTTCAGTCCTCCGATAGTTCCGCCGCCACCATTCTCTTTTGGCCAGATGGCATCAACATCGCGGTCTTTGGAATCGTTCTCACCCCTTCCTGCATAAATAAAGAACACCATATCGATTACCCCGTTGTCGTTATTGTCAAATTTCGACCAATCTCCAGTAAAAGTATCCTGAGCATTCTTTATAGCCTCGGTATAGAATGCATTTATGTTGACATCCTTTACCGAACCGCTGTTCTTGCCATAATAGGCATAGCCGTTATCGAGAGTTACTGGACCAATTGGGACGAACACAGGAGTGAACTGACCATAACTCTGGTCACGGAAATACTCACTTACAGCCCCTACACTTCCTCCACCTGCATAATGGCCACCTTCTGTTTCGCCATTAAGGTATTTCTGATAGAAGTCGTTGACTTGCTCATCGGTTTCTGCCACAGTGAATTTCTTGTCGGCAAACTGCACAAGTACAACCGGAACGAAAGGAGATCCCATGCAAGTCAGCGGACTCGTAGAGCGCTTACCTACGGTTAACGGATTTCTTCCGTCACATTTGTCTATGAGTATTCCAGAACGCTGCCTCTGGCTGTAAATAAGCCCGAAAGGTTTTATTCCGGCAACTATCTTGGGCGGGCAGAATGCAAAACAGGCAAATAATATGAGCAACGATTTCTTCATAAAAGTTTATTGTTCTCCGAATTGACAAACACAACAGATGGTTTGAATGTTTTTGCTTCCTCGAAATCCATGTGGGCATAGGAGATGATGATGCAAATATCGTCAACCTGCACCTGACGCGCTGCGGCTCCGTTCAGACAGATACATCCGCTGCCCCGCTCACCTTTTATTATATAGGTCTCAAACCTTGCACCGTTGTTATTGTTCACAATTTCCACCTTCTCTCCCTCTATAAAATTGGCTGCATCCATAAGATCTTCATCTATAGTGATACTACCCATATAGTGGAGATTGGCTTCCGTAACCCTCACACAGTGCAATTTGGATTTCAAAACTTCTATTACCATGATTGATAACCTTTTATCTCTAAACTGAAAACTCTAACCTCTATTCTCTAACCTCTAATCTCTAACCTCTAACCCTTATACCTTATATTATCTATCAAGCGCACAGGAATACTTCCGCAGAACACGGTTACACATCCTACGATACTCTCCGCATCCTCCCAGTTCTCAAGACTGGCAAGCGAATTACCATCTACAATCTCATAGTACTGAACCTCAAGTCCTTCCACCTTATTGATTTCATCAATGACCCACTGTGCGGTTTCCTTCAGAGCGTGGTCGTTGGCATATTGCACACTCTCCCTGAGAACCCTTGAGATATTGAGAGCGATATCGTGTTCTTCAGCAGTAAGCAACGAGTTGCGACTGCTAAGAGCCAGTCCGTCAGTTTCCCTTACGATAGGACAAGGACAAATCTCAAGCGGATACTGCTGATCCTCAACCATTCGCTTTATTACTGCTATCTGTTGATAATCTTTCTCACCGAAATATGCCTTGTCGGGTTGTACGGCAAGAAAGAGTTTGCTGACAATCTGACACACTCCGTTGAAATGCCCGGGACGATATTTTCCCTCCATCACCTCATCGGTAGGAGGATAACTGAAATGCCTCTTATCCTCTTCAGGATACATCTCCTCCACACTTGGAGCAAATGCGATAAGATTGTCATTTTCAGCCATAAGAGATTGGAGCAACTCCTGGTCCTTCTCCAAAGTCCGCGGATATTTGGCAAGGTCGTTCTTGTCGTTAAACTGCGTAGGATTGACGAATATACTAACCACCGTTACCGTATTTTCCTTCAGACTGCGGCTCACCAACGAAGCATGGCCGGCATGGAGAGCCCCCATCGTCGGCACAAGCCCTACACTATTGTCATTGCCTCGGAAAGCAAGCAACTCATCGTGCAGGTCAAGAATAGTATGTACTACTTTCATTATTTCTGGTCTTTCAGCAAGTCACGGATTTCCGTAAGCAGCTTTTCTTCTGCACTTGGCTCAGCAGGTGCCTCTGGTGCAGGCTCCTCAGCCTTCTTGGCAGTAAGTTTGTTGATTGCCTTTACAATGAAGAAGATACAGAGAGCGATGATTAGGAAATCAACACAGTTCTGGATAAATGCTCCGTAATTCCATGTTACAGCCTCAGCCTCCTCTGTAGCCTCCTTGAGCACCACGCTCAGTTCGTTGAACTTCATATCCCCAATAAGCCAACCAAGCGGAGGCATAATGATGTCACTAACCAATGAAGAAACGATTTTACCAAATGCACCACCGATGATAACACCGATTGCCATGTCCATTACATTGCCCTTAAGAGCAAACTCTTTGAATTCTTTTACAAGTCCCATAATACTTTTTTTTTAAAATTTTTTACAAAGATACGAGAATTATTTGTAACTTTGCAAAAAATTTGCGAAAAAGTAACATGAAACAGCGCATATTTGTCATATTAGCGGTAATTTTCGCCCTATTTGTGGTATTTGCATGCGCATCTTCCAAACATTATTGCAACTGCGGATAAATTATTCATCAGTATAATATTTTAACAACATTATTAATCATTTTTATGGCAACAAAAGTTGGTATTAACGGATTTGGCCGCATCGGTCGTTTCGTTTTTCGTGCAGCTCAGGGCCGCACAGATGTAGAAATCGTAGGTATTAATGACCTTTGTCCAGTTGACTACTTAGCATATATGCTCAAGTACGACACAATGCACGGACAGTTTGAAGGCACTATCGAAGCAGACGTAGAAAACAGTCAGCTCATCGTCAATGGAAAGAAGATCCGCGTAACAGCAGAGCGCAACCCAGCAGACCTTAAGTGGGATGCAGTAGGTGCAGAATACGTAGTTGAATCAACAGGTCTCTTCCTTACTAAGGAAAAGGCTCAGGCTCACCTCGAAGCAGGTGCTAAGTACGTTGTAATGTCAGCTCCTTCAAAGGACGACACCCCAATGTTCGTATGCGGAGTTAACTTCGACAAGTACGTAAAGGGAACTCAGTTCGTTTCCAACGCATCTTGCACAACTAACTGTCTCGCTCCAATCGCTAAGGTCCTCAACGACAAGTTCGGTATAGTAAACGGTTTGATGACAACAGTTCACTCAACAACAGCTACTCAGAAGACTGTTGACGGTCCATCTCTTAAGGACTGGCGTGGTGGTCGTGCTGCTTCTGGCAACATCATCCCTTCTTCTACAGGTGCTGCTAAGGCTGTAGGTAAGGTAATTCCTGAACTCAACGGCAAACTCACAGGTATCTCTATGCGCGTTCCTACTCTCGACGTTTCAGTAGTTGACCTCACTGCAAACCTTGCAAAGCCAGCAACTAAGGAAGACATCTGCGCTGCTATGAAGGCCGCTGCAGAAGGCGAACTCAAGGGTGTTCTCGGATATACTGAAGATGCAGTAGTTTCATCTGACTTCCTCGGATGCACACTCACTTCAATCTTCGATGCCAATGCAGGTGTATATCTTACAGATACATTCGTAAAGGTTATCAGCTGGTACGACAATGAAATCGGTTACTCAAACAAAGTTCTCGAACTCATTGCACACATGGCAAAAGTTAATGCTTAATCAATCCACAAAGCATAACAACCAAATAGGGCAGGACATTCTCCTGCCCTATTTCTTTTTAATATCTCTCGAGGTATTCGACCGACTTTCCGTGTTTTTCGGCGTATGCTATCTCAGAACGTGTGGAGGAACCGATATACCCTCCTACATTGATGACGTAGATACCATCAGCCATATCTATCTTCCGCTTGTGCATATCGTCGAGCATCTCCTTAGTGCCTTCGGTCCACACTTCATCATCACCACTATGGCCAAACAGTCCCACTGAGATAACTATATTGCCTTCAAGTGTAAGTCTTTTCTGTGCCTCCAGGAACTGCTCCTTAAATCTTGTACTGCCACACAGGGTGACCACTTTGTATTTTCCCACCATATTTAATTAAAGCCTGTTGTTAGAGTATATTCCAGAAATCATTAGGAAGAGAGATATTCTCGATGTCCTTTGCTGCAGCAAAAAGTGGAGCGATATCTTCTGGTTCGAAACCCGCAATTCCACATCCTATTGGGGTTACAAGGAATTTCTTCTCAGAATGCTCTGCGGCATATTTTAAAAACTCATCGACGTATGGTCGGATAGTTTCCACACCTCCTTGCATAGTAGGAATGGCATACGACTGACCTTGTATGCCTACGCCGTTACCCATTTCTGCACCAAAATGGATACGAGCCATACGTGCTGCCCCTCCCGCATGGATTCCCTGAAGATTCGAACCAAAGACGAACACCTCGTCGGGATTGAGAGTAGTGATAAATGCTGGGGTAATTCTGTTGTTGTCCATATTTGATATTGTTGGTAAAATTGATTTGAGTTCGTTGCTTTTGGGAATTACTATACTTTCCGCCATAACCATCGGAGCCGCAAATTCCCGATCGAGGCAATAGTTGCATACGCTGATACCCATACCATAGTTCTCTATTACGAATGGGGTAATCACCTCTTCCATCATTTTCTTGTAGCGCTGGTTTACTGCTGATGGCGTCATACCTAATTTCTCCGCCACCTCTTTCTGGGTAAAGCCCGCATAGATAACCATGTGAGCAATCTCCTGCATCACCCGGTCTTGGTAGTGGTCGGCTACGGCTTCTGCCACATAATACAGCATCTTCTCGTCGGAGTTGTCGGAACGCACATACTCCAATACCACATCGGATATCTCATCGGCTTGGTGTTTGAACTCCTTATTATAGGCTTTCAAGGCATCGAGCACCACAAAGTGGAATCCACGTATCATCCAGGTCGATAATTTCGTATCGGTCGGTTTATCCAAAAGTGGTTTGAACTCATGCTGCAGCAGATGGATATAGTATTCGTGGGCTAATGAATAGAAGTCCATGCCAACCTTGTCACGGAGTTGGTACTTATGGTCATATACCTTATATGCCCGTTGACAATAGCCATAGAAGTACTCTTTGGTTATGTATGGGTCGAAAGACCTGAATCCGTCAATTATATCTCTGTCGTTCATAGTTCCAAACATTCCGTGTGCAAATTTAGATAAATTTTTGTCCTTATATGAAGATTTTTCAAAAAAAATTCACTTAATGCTTAATTTTTTTTGTTTTTTATCTTCTATAAGGGTAAGACGTCTGAAAAAACTAATGTGTAACAATCAAAAAAAACAAGAGAAATTATGGAAACAAAGAACAACCCAACCAAGAGAGTGTACAATCTTATCATAGTAGATGAGTCAGGCAGTATGAGTATTATCCACAAAGAAGCACTTGCCGGTATCAACGAGACCATCACCACTTGTCAGAAG
>R04__coassemble_757_pt1 | contig 11137 bp, 7 predicted proteins | sample R04__metabat2_high_PE_018 | metagenome-assembled genome bin R04
CTGGCGAAACTGGCTTGGGCGGTGTCGCTGTTGGCTGTGTAGATGTGGATGTTCGATATGTGCGGTGGTTATTGGTTTGGGAGTTCGTTGCCGAAGAGTTTGATGTTTTCTTGGATAAACCGTGCTGCTTCGTGCTTGATGAAGGCTGGGTCGTAGTCCCAGTAGAAATAGGTATGAGAGGAATTGGAGAGGTGGTGGAAGAGGAGTTTTTCTGTTTCGCTGAGTACGTTGAAGCCTACGATGGCGTAGGTCTGATGATCTGATGATCTGAGATTGGAGTCAATGGATTCGATAACTTCTCGTTTGAGCATGGCTTCGTATGCGAGGCCTTTTTCCGCGAGACTGTGTTTGAACCGGGTGTATATGTCGTACATGGAGTTCCACATATCTGCGAATCGTTTTCTCATCTCGTTGGTGTCGTCGGGGTCGAAGTCGGTGAAGAAGGTTTTGATGGCGTTGATTTGTTCCAGGCTGAGATAATCGAGACGTTCAAGGTTGTTGAGTGCTGATACGTTGTCGAAGAGTTCTTTGGCGGGAACCATATTGTTGTCGATGTCCTGAAAGTCGTTGAGTAGTATCTCGCCCCATCCGTAGAATGTTTCGAGGGTGACTTTGGCGTTTTTGTAGGACAGGATGTATGCGTTATAGAGATGGATAACGAGTTCTATGGTGTCGGGTATCTTCTTGTCTGAGAGGGAGGAGAAAAATTCGTTGATGGTGGTGTATCTTGGTGCCCAAATGGGTTTGGATGATAATTGGGATAGATACTGGTTGACGAACAGTCCTGCTCGTTTGTTTGGGAAGATTATGGTGAGGTTGGAAAAGTCACCGTTTAACTTCTTATAAAGGTCTGAGATTACTTGTGATAGAAATGGAGCCATGGGTTATGGGGTTTTCATTTTACTGGTATGATTTCGTTTCGGCGGATGTACCACAGGTAGCCTTCTACGTTATTGTGGCCCATGTGTTGGAGTAACTGCATATATGTTCTTACTTGCTCTATATGGTCGGTGGAATATGTACCGGTTTTATAGTCGATGACGATGGTTTTGTGTCCGTCGGTAATGACTCTGTCGGGACGTTTTTCTATGTGGTTGCCTTGGGAGTCGTGTGCAATGAGTGTACATTCGTTGAATATGGTCCAATGGGAGTCGAACCATGTGTCGAAATGTTGGTTTGTGAGTACTTTGTTGATGAGTTGGAGGGTGGTGGATTTGTATTGTTCGTTTTCGAAATACCCTTCTTCTTCGAGTTGCAGGATGGCTTTGTCGCTGTCGTCGCGGCTGTGGATGAGTTCGAGGTAACGGTGTATGATGAGGCCTTCGTTGATATAGCGGAATTTATCTTCTTCATTCTCGTTGTCGGCGAGGGTGCCTATGTAGTGTGTTTTTTTGTTTGATTGGCGGAATTTGGGGCTGAATTGTGATTGTTTGATGGAGGTGGGGTGAGGTTCTAGAGGTTCTAGAGTTTCTAGAGGTTCTAGAGACTCTAGAGATTCTAGGGGTTCTATAGGGGTGAGGGTGCCGAATTCGGCTGTGGTTTGGTCGGGTGAGAGCATTTGGCTGTGCCCGATTATCTGCCATACACTTCCTTGGTTTGTTTCGTTGCCTGTGAGTATGAAGAGGTTTTGTTCTGCTCTGGTGAAGGCTACATACAAGAGGTTGAGGTTATCTACGAGTATTTTGGCACTTTCGCTTTCGTAGTCTTTGCTGAAGAGGGATTGTGCGGCCATTGTTTGGTATGTGACTGCTGTGAGTGGAAGTTCGGAGAAGGGATGTTCTGATGGTTCGCACCAGAGGAGGTTTTCGTTGCCAGATGTATATCTCCAACTGCAAAATGGGCAGATGACGGTATGAAATTCGAGTCCTTTGGATTTGTGGATGGTCATTGCTCTTATGCCATTGATACTTTCTGCTGGGATGTTCACGTCTTTCAGTTTGTCGTCCCAGTAGTTGAGAAAGTGGGTGATATCGATACTTTCGTTTCCGATATATTCGTTGAGGTGGTCGAAGAAGCACATGAGGTAGGGATCTTGATTGGGAATGGTGTGGAGTGAAAAGTGGTTGTAGATTTGATGGCAGAGGGTGTAGAGTGGTGTTACGGCGAGTTCGTCGATTGTATCTTTAAATGCTTTTGGCAGATGTTGTTGGAGTTGTTCGAGTGGCATCATGAATGGCGAAGGGGTGCCAATGGCATAGACAAGTGTGGCAAGGGTGAGTCTGTCGGTTGGATGGACTATATATTTTAATGCGAGTATTATGATGTTGATGGCTAAGGAGGAACTTAAGAGGTAGGCTTCGTTGCTTACTATCCGGAGGTCGGGTCTTTCTTTCTCGAAGTAGGCACTGATTTTGTTTATTTGTTTGTTTGTTCGGAGCAGCAGACAGATATCCTTTTGCTGGATGCCTTTACTGAGGAGTTCGTCGATGATGGCTGGCAAGCGTTGGAGTGTGTCAGCGGTGTAATGGTCTTGTGGGATGACTTCTATCCTTACGTATCCTTGACCTTTGTGTCGGTCGCTGATTTTTTGTTCTACATCGCTGTATGCGATAGCGGTATCGTCTGTTTGGTCACCGGCGGTAATGCTGTTGATGGCGTTTCTGAAGAATTGGTTGTTGAAGTTGATGACTGTCTCGGCGCTTCGGTGATTGGTGTCGAGGGTATGTATTTCTGTTGTTTCTGCGAAGTCGGGGTCGGATTCGATATGATTGAGTATTTCCCAGTTGGTGTTTCGCCACCTGTAGATGCTTTGCTTTACATCTCCTACTATAAGACACATCTTACCTGCATCGATACTGTTTTTCAGGAGTGGTTTAAAGTTTTCCCATTGTAGGCTACTGGTGTCTTGAAACTCATCTATCATGATATGGTCGAACCGTGCTCCTGATTTCTCATATATAAAAGGTATATCGCTTTCGCCTATCATTTCATTGAGAAAACGGGCTGTGTCAACAAGTAAGAATCTGTTGGCTTTGGAGTTGAGTTCTCTTACTTTGGCATTGACGGCGCCTAAGAGGCGCATCTGATTGAGGTGGCGGCTGATGAGGTCTACTGTGTTGATGATTTTGTTGTTGGCATCTACGAGTTGAACTGTCGTTTGGAGGAGACGGAGGATATCGTTCTCAAGGAGCATTACGCCAGTGTCTTTGGAGATATCTTTTGTTCCGTTGAGATTTTCCATAACATAGGAATTGGGCTCTTTGTAGTTGCCTTTGCTGAGATTAGTGAAATAGCCATACAATCCACTGCTTTTGCGGTAGAAGTCGTCAGAGCTGAATCCATTGGTTTTGCACAGGTCGAAGAACTGGTCTGCCTGATGTGTTATCTCCTGGATTTTCTCTTTTTTGAGTGCTGTGATTGTTTTCTGGTAGTTGGGGAAGAAATGTTCGTTGTGCATTATGGAGTCGAATTCGGCTCCTTTGTTGCGGAATACTTCGTTGAAGATATTCTTGCCGAATTTCTCAATATCGTCGTTTATCTTCCAGTTTTTGCTGTTTTCTATTTTGTCTTCTATGAATTCTTTTATTGCTGTTATGAGGAGGTTGGAACTGGACTGGAGGTTTTCTATGATTTCTCTTACTGCATCGCTGAGTACTTCGTTTTGGTTGAGATCTACTTTGAGATTTGCTGTGAGTGAGAGTTCGTGGGCGAGGTTGCGGATAATGCTTTGGAAGAAGGAGTCGATGGTTTCAATTCTGAAGCGTGAATAGTCGTGAAGGATATTTCGGAGTGCTATTTTGGCTCTTTCTGTTATTTGTTCATCTGAGAGTTGGAGGGATGAACGTATGTTCTTGAGATATCCTTCTGCGTCGGGATTTCTTTTTGCTATCTTATCGAGGGTGTGGAGGATTCTGTCCTTCATCTCGTTGGTGGCTTTGTTGGTGAAGGTCACAGCGAGGATGCGGCTGTAGTTGTCTGGGTTGATAAGGAGCAACCTGATGTATTCCACAGTAAGGGTAAATGTTTTGCCGCTTCCTGCGGATGCTTTATATACTTTGAGGTTTTTCATGCGGTTTTGGGGGGTATGGCACAATATAATTGTGCCGATATAGACACGATTGTGTTTTTATGGTTTTGTATTTTCGAATAGGCTGACGAGGTATCTCAGTCGCCAGAGTTGCATTTTTGTTTGGTAGTTCCAACATATGCTTTTGGCGAAGGGTAGCGTTTTTGCTGCAAGAGGGTGTTTTACAAACCATTCTGCCCATCTCAGCAATTGGGAATCGGTTCTGAGTTCATCGCGGAATTTATGAAGTGTGCGCAGTGATTCCTGTACTTTGGCAAGATAGACTTTGTTTGGTTCGATATCTGTATTCATCACTGGGTTGTTGATATAGAATGGCCTGAAGCCTGCTTCTCTGAGGCCTTTCCCGAATTTCACGTCTTCGTAGCCGTAGTCAACGAATCTCTCATCGAAATGGACTTTATCGGTTACGTTTTGTTTGATCAAGAAACAACTGCTTCGGAACTGCGGGTGAGCCATATGGTTGAGGCGTTCGGCGTTGGTATGTTTCTCGTAATATTTCTCGTAGTTGTAGCGTAGCCGGTAGGTTGGGGTGGGGCATGTATCGGGATACACGAGTCCACCGCATACTATGTCATGGTCGGCTGCTGCTTTGAGATATGATTTGATGAAGTCGTTTTTCTGAATACATACGTCGCAGTCCATCATGAGCATGGTGGGGTAGGAGGCTACTGAGAAGAGGTAGTTTCTTATTGCGGAACGGCCTACATTTTCTTTCCTTATTATATGTCGCAACTGTGTGATATGGAGCGGGGTGTAGTCGTGGACTTCTTTGGAGCCGTCTTCAGCAAGTACAATCTCGAATTGGATGTTGAGTTTTGTGGCTTGTTCGCAGAGTGTGTTCACGAGGAGTGTGCAGTTGTGGTTGTATATTGGTATTAGTATTGACAGGTTCACTTATTTACTATTTACAGATTTACTATTTACTATTTGTTTGCTATTTAGTAATTTACTATTTATAAATTTACTATTTACTATTTGTTTGCTATTTAGTAATTTACTATTTACAGATTTACTATGTTATTCTTTATTTCCCCATAATGCATCCATTCGTTCCTTCATTTTTGTTTCCTGTGGATTGTCCTGTGCCTGCCAGAAATGTTGTCCAGTGGCTTGGTCGGGGAGGAATTGCTGGTGTACGAAATGGTTTGCGTAGTCGTGGGCATATTTATATCCTTCGTGATATCCGAGGTCTTTCATCAGTTTTGTAGGTGCATTCCTGAGGTGTAGCGGTACTGGCAGGTTGCCGCTTTCTTTGACGTATGCGAGTGCGGAATCGATTCCTAAGTATGCTGAGTTGCTCTTTGGGCTTGTGGCGAGATAGACGGTACATTCTCCGAGTGGTATTCGTCCTTCTGGCCATCCTATCTTATGGATGATGTCGAATGTGGCATTTGCGAGTAGTAGTGCGTTGGGATTGGCGAGGCCTATGTCTTCGGCTGCGAGTATGCAGAGTCGGCGGGCTATGAATTCGGGTTGCTCACCTCCTTCTATCATACGTGCGAGATAGTAGAGTGCTGCGTCGGGATCGGATCCTCTGACGCTTTTTATGAATGCTGATATGAGGTCGTAGTGCATCTCGCCGTCTTTGTCGTAGGCGAGTGGATTTTGCTGGAGCAGGTCGGTGACTGTCTTGTCGGAGATGGTATCTGTCTCTGTGGTTACGAGGTCGATGATGTTGAGGAGTTTCCTGGCATCTCCTCCGCTGAATCGGAAGAGGGCTGTGGTTTCTTCTACTTTTATATTCTTTTCCTTAAGTGTGAGGTCTTGTGTGAGTGCGCGGTTGAGTAGTTGGGTGAGGTCGGCGGGGTCGAGACTGTTGAGTATATATACTTGGCAGCGGCTGAGGAGTGGTCGGATGACTTCAAATGACGGGTTTTCGGTGGTGGCTCCTATAAGTGTTATCACGCCTCTTTCTACGGCTCCGAGGAGTGAGTCTTGTTGGCTTTTTGAGAATCGATGGATTTCGTCGATGAAGAGTATCGGGCTGTTTTGGGAGAAGAACTGTGAGTTGGATGCTTTGTCGATTACTTCTCTTACTTCTTTCACTCCGCTTGTGACGGCGGAGAGTGAGAAGAACGGCACTTCCAATGTTTTTGCCACTATATATGCGAGTGTTGTTTTGCCTACTCCCGGAGGTCCCCAAAGGATGAATGATGATACGCGTTTCTGTTGGAGCATTCTGCGTATCACAGCACCTTCTCCTACGAGATGGGTCTGTCCCACAAATTCGTCCAGTGTCTTAGGACGCATCCTTTCTGCTAATGGCTTCATATGTTATGTATGTTTTCTGTACTTTGTTAGGGGCTATATGTATAAGGGATGTATAAGGGATGTATAAGGGATGTATAAGGTATGTATAAGGTATGTATAAGGTATGTATAAGGTAAGTATGAGGTAAGTATGAGGTAAGTATAAGGTAAGTATGAGATAAGGGGGAGATGAGGGAGGGGTCTTGTGGGACATAAAGGGCTGGCAGTTCTTTCCCCGGTAAATCGCTGCCAGCCTTGTATCTGTTTTCTGTTCCTTATATTGCTGAATTATTGCTTCAGTAATTTCAGTTCTTTGAAACAGTCGGTGAGGGCTGATACGCAGCGGTCAACTTGTTCTTTTGTGTGTGTTGCCATGAGTGCGACTCGTATGAGTGTGTCTTGTGGGGCACATGCTGGTGGAACTACTGGATTTACGAATATTCCTTTCTCGAAAGCGAGTTTGGTGACTTCGAATGTCTTCATATTGTCGCGTACGTAGAGTGGTATGATTGGACTTTCTGTGTCTCCGATTTCGAATCCTGCGTCTTGGAATTGCTTGAGGGCGTAGTTGGTTATCTTCCAGAGGTTTTCCACTCTTTCTGGTTCGCTTTGCAGGATGTGGAGTGCTTCGAGGGCTGCTGCTGTTGCTGCTGGGGTGTTGCTTGCGCTGAAGATGTATGTTCTGGATGTGTGGCGGAGCCAGTTGATGGTGTCTTTGTCGGATGCTATGAATCCTCCGATTGATGCGAGTGACTTGGAGAATGTTCCCATGATGAGGTCAACATCTTTTGTTACTCCGAAATGGTCGCATGTGCCTCGGCCATTTTTGCCGAATACTCCGAGTCCGTGTGCTTCATCGACCATTAGGCTGGCTTTGTACTTCTTCTTGAGTTTGACTATCTCAGGCAGTTTTGCCAGGTCGCCTTCCATGGAGAAGAGTCCGTCGGTGACGATGAGTTTGATGGCGTGTGGATCGCAGCGTTTGAGTTGTTTCTCCAAATCGACCATATCGTTGTGCTTGTAGTGGTAGAAGGTGGAGAATGAAAGTCTGCGTCCATCAACTATTGAGGCGTGGTCGCGGTCGTCTCCGAGGATGTAGTCGTTGCGTGTGGTGAGGTCGGAAACCACTCCTGCATTGACTGAGAAACCTGTTGAATAGACGAGTGCTTCTTCTTTTCCTACAAACTCTGCCAGTTCTTTCTCGAGTTGTATGTGAAGGTCGAGTGTTCCGTTGAGGAAGCGTGAACCAGCGCAGCCTGTGCCGTATTTCTTTATTGCTGCAATTGCTGCATCTACGATTCTCTGGTCGTAGGTAAGGCCCATATATGAATTGGAACCGAACATAAGGACCTTTTTCCCATCCATGACTACTTCTGTGTCTTGATGGCTGTCGATTTCTCTAAAGTAAGGATACACGCCAGCGTTCATGTATTTCTGTGGCTCGCGGTAATCTTTAAATCTGTCTTGTAATAAACCCATATTACTTATTTTTTCGCATATTGAGTGCAAAGTTACAACTTTTTTCTTAACTTTGCGACATGTTTCGGAAGAAAAAATTAATTTTTATATATAATCCCTTTTCCGGGGTTGGTGGAAAGCGGTTGATTGTTAGGCAAATAGGCTCAATAATTGACTGTGAGAAGTATGATTATGAAATAAGAAAAATTGAACACGAAGGTCATGCAAAAGAACTTGCGAAGGCTGCAGTGAAGGAAAAAGCGGACATTGTTTGTGCGATTGGTGGTGACGGAACGGTAAATTCTATTGCGAGCGAACTCATCAACAGTGATACTGCCCTTGCTATCATCCCTGCCGGTTCGGGAAACGGTCTTGCTCGGCATTTGCATATTCCGCTTGATATAGAGAAGGAGCTGATGCTTATAAACGATGGAAACTGCCGTAAGATGGACTACGGAGTGGTGAATCTGATACCGTTCTTCTGTACATGTGGAGTAGGTTTTGATGCGTTTATCTCACAGAAATTTGCATCTTCCAGAATAAGAGGCCCTTTGGCATATGTGGAAAAACTTTTGCTTAATGGTTTGGCATTCAAACCTGAACTATATGATATTGATATAGTGGATGTTCAGGAGGTGCACCAGGTGAGAACGGCATTCATCATCACTTGTGCCAACGCGTCTCAATATGGCAATAATGCCTATATTGCTCCTCAGGCATCTGTGTTCGATGGTTTGCTCGATGTGACGATATTAAGGCCGTTCACTCCGTTGGAGGTACCTCAGTTGGCAATGCAACTCTTCAACGGCACGATTGACCAGAACAGCAGGATAGAGACATTCCAGTGCAAGAGCATGTCGATACACAGACACAAACCTGGTGTCATTCATTTTGATGGCGATCCTGTTGACACTACTGCCGATGTGGAATTTGCGATAGTACCTCAGGGACTTAACTGTATATGTCCGGAAGATGAAGGAGTGAGTGACATCGCAGAGAATATTCAAAATGAAATAATGGAACAGTTCAATAAGATAAAGATATCATGGCAACAGACATTGAAGAAAAAAAAGTTGAAGTCTTGAGTTTCGTAGAAGAAGCCATCAAGACAGATTTGGAGAACGGAAAGAATGGTGGACGTATTCAGACACGTTTCCCCCCTGAACCTAATGGATACTTGCATATAGGTCATGCAAAGGCAATATGCATGGACTTTGGTATGGCTCAGAAATACGGCGGAGTATGCAACCTGCGTTTTGATGACACCAATCCCGCCAAGGAGGATGTGGAATACGTTGACTCTATAAAGGAAGATATCAAATGGCTTGGTTTCCAGTGGGGGAATGAGTATTATGCATCAGATTATTTCCAGCAACTCTACGACTTTGCCGTGGCACTCATAAAGGATGGTAAGGCATATATCGACGAGCAGAGTTCGGAGGAAATTGCTGCTCAGAAAGGTACTCCTACTCAGCCAGGAGTGGCAAGTCCATATCGTGACAGACCAATGGAAGAGAGTCTTGCCCTTTTCGAGAAAATGAATGAGGGATTGATAGACGAAGGAGCAATGGTGCTCAGAGCAAAGATAGATATGGCTAACTCCAATATGCACTTCCGTGATCCGATTATTTATCGTGTGAAGAAAATAGCCCATCATCGTACAGGAACGAAATGGAATGTCTATCCTAACTATGACTTCGCTCATGGTCAAAGCGATTTCTTTGAAGGAGTAACACATTCTCTGTGTACACTTGAGTTTGTTGCCCACCGACCTCTCTACGACCTTTTCATAGATTGGTTGAAAGAAACTCGCGGTGAGACTGAGAATATGGATGATAACCGTCCTCGTCAGACTGAATTTAACAAACTGAACCTCTCCTATACACTTATGTCGAAGCGCAACCTCCTTATCCTTACTCAGGAAGGAGTGGTGAGCGGTTGGGATGATCCTCGTATGCCTACAATATGCGGAATGAGAAGGAGGGGATATAGTCCGGAATCAATTCGCAACTTCATCAAGATGATAGGTTACACCAAATATGATGCTCTCAACGACTACGCAATGCTCGAATCGGCTGTAAGGGAAGACCTAAACAAGAGGGCAACAAGAGTAAGTGCAGTGTTGAATCCGGTGAAGTGTATCATAACCAATTATCCAGAGGGTAAGGTGGAGGAACTGGAGGCTATAGACAATCCTGAGGATGAAAACAGTCCTCGCCACACAATCGAATTCAGCCGTAACCTGTGGATAGAACGTGATGACTTTATGGAAGATGCTCCGAAGAAATTCTTCCGACTCAGTATTGACCGAGAAGTAAGACTCAAGAACGCCTATATTATAAAATGTACGGGCGTGAAGAAAGATGCTGATGGTAACATAGAGGAAATATACTGCGAATATGATCCTCAGACTAAGAGTGGTATGCCAGAGGCCAATAGAAAAGTGAAGGGTACTATCCACTGGCTTAGTCAGGAGCATTGTCTTAAAGCAGAAGTGAGAAACTATGACAGATTGTGGAAAGTGGAAAATCCTCGTGACGAAATCAGTAAATATTCAGAAGCCAACGATGGAGTGAAGGGTATAGAGGCAATGCGGCCATTCCTCAATCCCGACAGTCTGGAAGTCAATACACAGGCGTATATAGAGAAATATGCCACACAGTTCAAACCTCAGGACTATCTCCAGTTCCAGAGGATAGGATACTATACTCCGGATAGAGATACTACAGCAGAACATCTCGTCTTTAACCGTACAGTGGGTTTAAGAGATAGTTGGAAAGGAGGAGTTTAGTGGATTATTACGAGTCTGAGGAGTTTCGGGTAATTCTGAAATCATACGAGGAAGCCAAAAAACATAACAGGAACTGTTATCTCGACTCGGATGATTTCCTTGATGTGGTGGACTACTATATGCGAGACCGCAATTTCGAAGCCGCACTTGAGGCCGCTGAAAAAGGACGGAGTATGCATCCTGATGATGATGCTTTAATCGGTATGCAAGTCAGTGCGCTGATTAATATGTCTCAGTTTGACAGGGCTACAAAAGTGCTTGAGGAAATGGTGCCGGATGAAAATTACGACTGTTATTATTTCAAGGCACAGTTGGCTATTGCGGAAAGACATGATTATGATGAGGCAGATATTTGGTTTCGAAAATGGATTGATTGGGAGAAGGAGGATGCACGGAAAGAAAATCACGGAAAGAATTTCCAACCTCGTATTTCAGAAGCCTATCTGCATATAGTTGCCAGTATTTCCGAACTGACGCCAAATACGAAAAAACGTTTGAACCCTGCACCTCATATCGAAAAATGGGTTGAGGAGTATGAGAAGGATTGTGCTCCTCTGGGAAATTATGACACAGATTTGGATATAGCGAGAGTATGCCACGAGGAAGGACTCG